>JADMIO010970540.1_pt1 | contig 31757 bp, 37 predicted proteins | sample 8958161 | NCBI WGS metagenome assembly JADMIO01 (sample SAMN16585339, study PRJNA669376) | soil metagenome | isolation source: Crop rotation soil | place: USA: Cullars Rotation, Alabama | collected 2011 | reverse complement strand
ACAACTTGTCCACGTGGAATTCTAAGCTTAGGATCCCAATGTGCTGGAAAGGAACTCGGCGCCCAGCGCCTCGTCCTTCCAGACGATGCTCTTCATCTGCACCAGGTCGACCAGGCCGGCGAAATCGCTCTCCACGCCGATCGGCAGATGCACCACCATCGGCTTCGCACCCAGGCGGTCGACGATCATGTCGACGCAGCGGTCGAAGTTGGCGCCGATCCGGTCCATCTTGTTGACGAAGCAGATGCGCGGCACGCCGTACTTGTCGGCCTGGCGCCACACGGTCTCGGATTGCGGCTCGACGCCGGCGACCGAGTCGAACACGGTGACCGCGCCGTCCAGAACGCGCAGCGAGCGCTCGACTTCGATCGTGAAGTCAACGTGGCCCGGCGTGTCGATGATGTTGATCCGGTGGTCTTTCCAGAAGCAGGTGGTCGCTGCGGAGGTGATGGTGATGCCGCGCTCCTGCTCCTGCTCCATCCAGTCCATGGTGGCGGTGCCCTCATGGACCTCGCCGATCTTATAGGACTTGCCGGTGTAGTAGAGGATCCGCTCCGTGGTCGTGGTCTTGCCGGCATCGATGTGGGCCATGATGCCGATGTTGCGGTAGCGGTCGAGGGGAGTGGTGCGCGCCATGATGAGTTCCTAGGTCCCCGTCACCAGCGGTAATGCGAGAAGGCCTTGTTGGCCTCCGCCATGCGATGGGTGTCTTCGCGCTTCTTTACCGAGGCGCCGCGGTTGTTGGCGGCGTCCAGGAGCTCGGCGGACAGGCGGTCGGTCATGGTCTGCTCGGAGCGGCCGCGCGCGGTCTGGATGATCCAGCGGATCGCCAGCGCCTGGGCACGGTCCGGGCGTACTTCCACCGGCACCTGGTAGGTCGCACCGCCGACGCGGCGCGAACGCACTTCCAGGTGCGGCTTCACGTTGTTCAGCGCCTCGTGGAACATCTTCACGGGGTCGGCCTTGCCCTTCTTCTCGACCTGGGCCATGGCGCCGTAGACGATGGTCTCGGCGACCGACTTCTTGCCCTGGTACATCAGGCAGTTCATGAACTTGGTGACGACGATGTCGCCGTACTTGGCATCCGGCAGGACTTGGCGCTTCTCGGCGGCGTGACGACGTGACATTGCGCGTTCTCCTTACTTCGGCCGCTTCGCGCCGTACTTAGAGCGGCGCTGCCTGCGGTCCTTGACGCCCTGGGTGTCGAGCGTGCCGCGGATGATGTGATAGCGAACGCCGGGAAGATCCTTCACGCGGCCGCCGCGGATCATGACGACCGAGTGTTCCTGAAGGTTGTGGCCTTCGCCGGGGATGTATGAGGTGACTTCGAAGCCGTTGGTGAGGCGGACGCGGGCGACCTTGCGGAGCGCCGAGTTCGGCTTCTTCGGGGTGGTCGTGTAAACCCGGGTGCAAACGCCGCGCTTCTGCGGGTTCGCCTGTAGGGCCGGCACCTTGTTCCGCCCAACCAGGGGCGCGCGCGGCTTACGGATCAACTGGTTGATCGTCGGCATTCCTAGTCCTCACCTCTGCGCGTCCGAGCCGTGCTCATCAGCGCTTTCCAAACAGCGATACGCGAAACGAACCCATCGAGCTTCGGCCCCTTGGGGCAACGCCTCGATGCGGTCTTTGAGTACGCCTGCCCTCAAACGGAAAGGGCTATGTATTTCAATGCTTTCTAGCGAGGCATCGTCTAGTTCGTTGCGTCCCGGAGGACGATTGGAACTACCACCTGCCCCGTCAAAGGCGCGCGGAATATATTGATTCGACCAGAGGGCGTCAAGGGAAAGCGCCCGGGGTGATTCCGCCGTCGGATCAAGGATTTAACCCCTGACCTGCGAATTGGACGCACCCACCATACGCGGCGGCAAATCCACCCCGTCCCTACTATCTGTTGCTCGTATCGTAACCACCCAACGGCCCTGATTCGAAGGCCCCCGGTGCGCCGGGATATCTCTCGGACGCCGGTCGAACACCGGTCCGCCCATTCGACAACAGGGTGGAGGCGGAGCCGCCGACCTCCGGAGGCCACCCCTAGGGCGCCGCCACGAAAGACGCTAACTTTGCTTTTCGAAGGCGCCGGAAGCGCAGCAGACCGAGGACGCCAGCATGTGCCGCAACATCAAGACCCTGTTCAACTTCCAGCCGCCGGCGACCAAGGACGAGATCGAGGCCTCGGCGCTGCAGTTCGTGCGCAAGCTCTCGGGCTTCAACAAGCCCTCGCAGGCCAACGCCGAGGCGTTCGACCGCGCGGTGATGGAAGTCAGCGAGGCTGCGCGGCGTCTGCTCACTTCGCTGCACACCAGCGCGCCGGCGCGCGACCGCGAAGTCGAGGCGCAGAAGGCGCGCGAGCGCTCACGTATGCGCTTTGCGAGCTGAGCAGCGTGCGCCCGCAATGACCGCACAGCCGATCGAAACGATCCGCAGCTACCACGCCCACATCTATTTCGACGGACCGGAGCAGCGCCGGGCGGCCGAGATCGTGCGCGCGGAAATTTGCGAGCGATTCCTCGTGCGGATCGGCCGCTGGCACGAGCGTCCGATCGGGCCGCACACCCGAGCGATGTTCCAGGTGGCGTTCCTGCCCGAGGTCTTTCCCCGCTTCGTCCCCTGGCTGATGATCAATCGGCGCAGCCTCGCCGTGCTCATTCACCCCAACACCGGGCGGCCACGGTCGGACCATCTCGCGAATCCGCTTTGGCTGGGCGAAATCCTCGCCATTGACCCGCGGCCCCTTCCGGAAAGCGAGGACGGCGAGTCCACGCTTGAGACCGAGCCCAATACGGCCCCGACGGTGGCGCCGTGAGGGTGTTGCCCGCGGTCTAAGGCTTGTCCTGGTAGTCGACCAGCTGCTGCAGCAGGGATTGGCCGTCCGGTGTCGTCATATCGAGCAGCTTCCAGCATTGCCCTTCGCCGTCACGCGCAAACTCCAGGACCGTGCTCTCGGGCACCGGCTTCTCGTCTCCGAGAGCGAATTGGAAAGCGAACCGGACCTTCACATTCGTGACGGACTTCGCGGCGCCGTCATCCATGAGAGTGATTGCGATCGGTTCCGCGATGGCGCCGTCCTGGGCGCCGGTCCAGGTGTCCGCTTCGATCGCGCAGACGCCGTCCACCTCGCAGGCGAAATTCTTCGCCAACCGATCGCTCAGGCGCGGGTCCAGCAACCCTGCGCTCTGCGCGGGATCGCCGACCGCAAACTCATAGTCATGGAGATAGAGGGCCTTGGCGGCCTGCAGCGCGTCCGAGCCGAGACAGTGCTCGGAGTAAGGCAAGGGCTGATCGCCGGTGATGGTGACCTGCTGCGCTTGAGCAGCCGTGGTCAGCACCGCCATCGCGACGCTTGCAAGGAACTTTGCCTTTCCGATGCGCTTACCCAAAAATCCACTCATGGTACAGACCTTTAGTGACGGTTCTTCGACAATACCGGGTAATGGTCGAGAGGGGCGAGGTCGAGGTTCGTGCGAGGCGTCACATCCGGTCGACAATTCTTTCTCAGAGGAGCGTGCATGTTTGACCACGTGGTGTTCGGCGTCAGCGACTATGCGGCCAGCAAGGCGTTCTTCGTGAAGGCGCTGGAACCGCTCGGTGCCATCGATGTCCTCGAGGGGCCGCTGGGCGTCGAGCTATGCCCGAAGGGCGGGAAGTCCTCGCTGTGCCTGTTCCAGACCGCGGAGAAGCCGGCGCATCTTCACATCGCGTTCGCGGCCGGGACGCGCCGGCAGGTCGACGCCTTCCATCGCGCGGCCCTGGCGGCGGGCGGCACGGACAACGGCGCGCCGGGCCTGCGCCAGCAGTACCACGCGCATTATTATGCGGCTTTCGTCATCGGGCCCGACGGGCACAATATCGAAATGGTGTGCCACGAACCCGAGGGCTGAGCCCAAGTCTTCCCGGGGAGTGAGGATTCATGAGCGACGCAAATCTTACCGGCTCCTGCTTCTGTGGCCGGGTGCAATACCGGCTGACGCGGCCACCGATGTTCGTGCATTGCTGTCATTGCCGCGACTGCCAGAAGCAGAGCGGCAGCGCCTTCGCCATCAACATCCTGATGGAGCGCAGTTCGATCGTGCTCGCCGACGCGTCGCAGGCGCCGGTCCGCGTCACGGTGAAGACCGATTCCGGACGGCCGCACGACATCTATCGCTGTCCGGCGTGCCAATCGGCGCTCTGGAGCGATTACGGGCGGCGCGGCGTGCTGGTGTTCCTGCGCGCCGCCACGCTCGATGCCGGATCCGGGATCGCGCCGGACGTCCACATCTTCACCCGCTCGAAGCTGCCTTGGCTGCCGCTGCCACCCGGCGCCCGCAGCTTCGCCGAGTACTACGACATGCAGAAGGAGTGGCCCAGCGCCAGCCTCGCCCGCCGGCGGGCGATCCTGGGCGACGGCTGAGCGCCATTATCGCCATCGCGGAAATTCATCGACCCGCTCGGCGAGCTCGACTTGATGACGCGTGACGCCAATGTCCCGGAGCAGGCGGTCGTCCAAGGTGGCCAGCGCCGTCCTGCTGCGCCGCACCCGCCGCCATTTCCGGACGGCCTGGGCACAGTGGTCCGCCGCGTGATTCAAGCCTGCGCGCAGCCGCAGCAGCAATGCGTCGGGGCCGGTCGCAAGGATCGTTCTATGACTCATGATCGCGCTCCTCTTCCGCGTTTCATGAAGCAAATCTAGTATCAGCGGGGTGCGCGTGTTATCGCTATATCGCCGATTTATGTTTATGAGCCGCCAACGTGATCCACGCCGATAACCTGGTGCATCCTGACCTCGGTCTTTCTGCGGCGGAGGACTATCCGGCGAAGGTGGTCGCCTATTCCGGGACTGCGCCGAAGGGGCAGCATTACGGCTGGCACGCGCATCGCCGGGCGCAGCTGTTCCACATCGTCTCGGGCGCCGTCACGGTGCAGACCCGGCGCGGCACCTTCGTGGTTCCGCCGGAGCGCGCGGTCTGGATCCCGTCGCGCACCGATCATGCGGTGACCTACCTGCACGACTGCTCGCAGCGATTCCTGTTCTTTCGTCCGGAGGTGACGCGCCGCCTGCCGCGCGAGCCGGCGGTGATCCGGCTTTCGCCGCTGCTGCGCGAGCTCGCCTCGGCCTTCCTGGGTTATGGGCGCGAAGAAGCGACCACAGGCCCGGCGGCGCGGATCGCCGCCGTCATCCTGGACCAACTGGAGACCGAACCCGCCGCGCCATTGCATCTGCCGATGCCGAGAGAGGAGCGCCTCCGACGCGCCGTCACCGATGCTGACGACGCCCCGCTCCCGTCGCAGACGCTGTCCGAGGCCGCCGCAAGCGCGGCACTTTCGGAACGCTCGTTCGAACGGCATTTCCGCGCCGACACGGGTCTCAGCTATCGGGCGTGGCTGCGCCAGGCTCGCCTGATGAAGGCCGTGGAGCTGCTGTCGCTCGGCAAGCCGGTCGGCGCGGTATCCGATCAGCTGGGCTATGAAGGCCCGAGCGCATTCGTCGCGACTTTCCGCCGGGCCTTCGGTGTCACGCCCGGACGATACTTCGAGGAACCGCGCGGCGTGTGAGCGCGAGCGCGTAACAGGACTCGCCCACGCAACACATCTAAGTCAGCATCCCTCTTCTCACAGCTGATTTGAGGCCCGGAGGTCGGTCGGTCATGACGAAGGCTGAAGCGTAGTTGGTTTCATCAGGAGCTTCAATTCACCTTCGTCCCCAATGAACCAGTTCAGGTCCAGGATCCCCGACGGCACCGCGGAGGTTTGGTAGGTGCCGGAATGCTGCACGAAGATGCACTTTCCATACGACATCGGACCTTTGGGCTCGCAGACTTGTTCGATGTTGCTCCAGAATCTCGCGGCGTCTGCCACAAAGGGATTGGCGAGCCACACGCGATAGGCGCCGAGTCCGCAGTACTTGTCGTCCTTCAGGCCGCGCGTTGCATAGAAATCGGGATCGACATACAGAATGATCTCGCGATCGCGAAATCTCGGAGAGTTCTTGACCACATCGAGCCAGGTGCAAATGGCCAATCTGTATGCGGCCGGTTGAAGTCGTGTCAGTTTCAGCAATTCGTCCTGTCTGTCTTCGAGATCGAGCGCCAGCGGCAGGAAGTCCGCCTGCGGGTCTCTCTCGACTGCTTCGAAGGAAGCCAGGAAATGCTGGGCCTGCCGAACGACCTTCTCCTTGAATGCGCTCGGGATGAAGTAGTGATAGGGGCCGACGTCGAGCCCTGCCGCCTTCGCCTCATCCCAGTTCCGTTTCGCGACCGGCTCGAGGACCGCCGAATCGCCGTATGAAATGCGCACGTAGCTGAATTTCCTGCCTTCGCCCATGAGCGAATGCCAGGCGATCGCGCCACCCACGCGATCCGCTTGATCGGCGGTCGGCGTCGCCTTCGTGTTCAGTGTACCGTCCTTGAATTGAAACCGTGCGCCCGAGATCGCGTAATCCACTTTCGAGACATCCACGCCATCGACCCGCGGGACCGGCGGCGGTACAGCGAGCTTGGCCGATGCCGTCGCAACAAGGGTTGCGGTCGGAGCGGCACAGCCCCATAGCAGAGTGACAGCCAGCGATAGCGCAACTCTATGCAGCGATCGGACACACAGCCGGAATGCCATCTGTTCCCTACGCACTCACGATGCAATTCAAGGTTCGGCCACACAGACGGGTGGGTGAAGGCAGGATGCCGACATGTCGGAGACCGGCAGCACAACTCTGCACGATTCAATCTGGATTTCATGCCGACGAAGATTGGTATTCTACCGTAGGTGGGGTACCATCATCAAGAGACGGATCGAGCATTCGCGGTCTACGGGGATGTGCGCGCCGCGCGGTCCGATCGGCATCACTGCTGCAGATACGACGGTACTTTCCAGACGCTGGACGGCGTCATGGCCGAATACAAGCTCATGCAGGACCAGATCAGGGATCCCGTCGATCCGAAGCGCTATTCCTATGCGTGCTCGGACCTCAGACGGTTACTGAGAACGTTTGGCTTCAATGAGATCGATGAAGCCTTCATCACCACCAAGCTGCTGCTGCGAGACAGTCGGTCTAAGCTCCAACTGAAAGACTATCAGGATGCGTTCAAAGAGGAATGCATGCAGGGGTTGATGACGACATTGACTAAGATAGGCACCGCGGCCGAGTTGCCGGATACGACACAGGCGGGTTCGTTGACGAGAGAAAGCGCGAAGGCTCTCACGCTTTACCTGATCAGCCACGGTGCTGCGGATAAGCGGAAGGCGGCTTCAGTAGCCATTGCGAGCATCTTGAACTTTAGGTTCAAGCACGACGGCGCAGCGGAGGATTTCCAGCGATGAGCTACGGCCTCTACATCGGCAAGCACCTGACCGCGGACGGCATCGCCTATCTCGCCGGCTATGGCGACGAGCCCTCGAGCCATTGGTTGGAGATCGTCCCGCGCCGGCGGCATGGCGCCGGCGAGATGATCACCGTCGGGGTGACGCCCGCCGCCGATCTGCCGGGACTGCTGCTGGAGATCCCAGAGGTCGCCGAGACCGCGCGCCACATCCGCGTCAGCTACAGCTACTACAAGGGCGTGCCGGCGCCGCTCACCAACGGCGGGCTGAACGAGTACGGCGTCGCCGTGCGCGACATCTGGTCGAGCTCCCGGCCGGAGCTGGTGGCGATGACGCCGCCGACCCAGACCGGCCCCAACTACAGCGATCTCGCCCGGCTGGTGCTGGAACGCGCGCGCACGGCGCGCGAGGGCGTCGATCTCATCGCGACAATGATCGCCGAGCACGGCTACTCGGACTATGGCGGCAACTCGCATCTGATCGCCGACCCGGACGAGGCCTGGGTGGTGATCGAATGCTCCGGCGGCCGCAAGCTCTGGGCGGCGGAGCGCCTGGGCCCCGACAGCATTCGCGCCTCGCGTCCCGGCTTCATCGGCATCGTCCCGGTCGCGCAGCCGGACCATCCCGGCTTCCGCTATTCCGCCAACCTCGTCTCCTTCGCGAGCGAGCAGGGCTGGCACGCCGCGGGCACGCCGTTCGATTTCAACCAGGTCTATGGCGACGGCAAGGGCCGCTGGGCCGGCGCGCAGTGGATCGAGGCCGAGATGCAGGCCCGCGCCGCGCGGCCGGAGAAGATCGGCATCGCCGACATCATGTGGGCGGTCCGGACCGAGAAGCTGACCGGCGACACCGCGGGCTACGGCCAGGTGGTTCCCTTGCGGCATCCCGAGCACGACGCGTTGCGCCATCTCTGGCACACGCAAATCGGCGCGATCGCGGCGCCGTTCGTGCCGGTCTTCATGGGCTGCCGCGAGGTGCCGGAGGAATACCGGCAGCATCGCTACCTCACCGCCGGCGAGTCATCGCGGTTCGAGGATCCGCGGCACGCCAACCGGGGCAATCCCGATTCCCTCTCGCAGGTGCCGCAGGGGATCGAATCCACGCGTTCCGCCACCGCGGTGTTCAAGCGGCTGCTGTATCTTACCCTGCAGCACGAGGCGGAGTTCCTGCCGGGGATCACCGCGGTCTGGGAAGCCGTCGAGCAGCGGCTGATCGCGGCGCAACCCGGCATCCTGCGCACTGCGGAGATCCTGATCGACGCGGGGGAAGCGGAGCTGGCGGCCGACCACCTCGACTACCATTGTCGGACCGAGCTGCTGGGCGCGCTCGCCCTCGGCGAGACCCTGGCGGCCGGGCTCGAGGCACGCACCCGCGCGCGATTCGGGATTCGCCCAGACCCGGAGCCGCATGCGCCGCAACAGATTTGGTAGGCGGATCTCTCGGCATTTGCCGAAAGCTGCGCGCGCCGGTCGTCTTCCGATGTTTTCTTTCAAAGGCCGGGTGCCCGGCATCAGATCATGGGATTGTTGTTGATTCCGCCTTGCCTGCATTCTGCGGCGGCATGCCGCGCATGCGAATCCGTGGCTTGCATTTCGGACGGCAATCGATCATTTCAGAGGCCACGCAAACAGCCGGCGGCGCAATGCTGACCGACGGCGTTGCGAATCCAGATCAACGACGACAGGATGCGAACGTGCCGGTGCCGTGGGGGCAGCAGCGTTGCACGAAAGCGGAATCATGCCTTGCCCCTCGTCCCATGAGCGCGACCCCGCCGCCGCCGACAGCCCGACGCCGCCCCTCCCGTCCGTCGCGCTGACGATCGACGCCGCGACCCGGCGGCTGATCGAGGCGCGCGCCGAGCCGCGCTGGGGCCGGTTGCTCGCCGCTTGGCAGGCCTGGGCGGACCTCAAGGGCCGCTATCCCACCCGGACTGAGATCGATCCCGCGCAACTGGGCACGGAGATGCTGCCGAACGTGTTCCTGGTCGACATCCTGCCGGTCGCCAATGCAAAGCCGCGCTATCGCTTCCGCCTGCTGGGCCAGGCGATCCTGGATCGCGAAACCACGCGCGCGGGGGATTTCCTGGACCAGCTCGGCGCCTCGGCCGAGATCGCCGAGATCGAGCGGCACTATCTCGAAACGATCGAAGGGCGAATCTCGATCCGCTCCACGTCGCTGGTCTGGAACGACGTCCGCAAAGAGTTCCTGAAATACGCGGTGATGCTGCTGCCGCTCTCGGATGGCAAAGGCGGCGTCTCGAACCTGATCGGGCTCGCGCTTTACGCAGTCTGAAGATCTTATCGGCGGGTGCGGAATCCGCCCATCAGCAGCCAGAAGGCGATCGCCATGTTGAGGAAGTTCCAGGCGATGCCGTTGAGGAACGCCGCGCGATAGGAGCCGGTCCAGTCGAAGATCGCCCCGGTCATCCAGCCGCCGATCGCCATGCCGACGACGGTCGACATCAGGACCAGGCTGACCCGCACGCCGGCTTGCCGCGCCGGAAAATACTGACGGACGATCAGCGCGTAGCTCGGCACGATCCCGCCCTGGGCGAGACCGAACAATCCCGAGACCACGTAGAGCGACATCAATCCGTTGAACGGCAGATAGAAGATCAGGGTCACGCATTGCAGCGCCGAGCCCAGGATCAAGGTGCCGAGGCCGCCGATCCGGTCGGCGATCAGGCCCGAGCCCAGGCGGCTGACGACACCCATCCCCAGCATCAATGAGAGCATCTCGGCGCCGCGCGCAGGTCCGTAGCCGAGGTCGGTGCAATACGCGACGATATGCACCTGCGGCATCGACATGGCCACGCAGCAGGCGATGCCGGCCAGCATCAGCAGCGGCTGCAGGAACCACGGCGTCGCCCGTATTGCAGGTGCGCCGTTGCTGGACGTCGCCGGCGCATGATCAGCGACCGGCGCGCGCCGCCGCAGCAACAACGCGAGAGGCAGCATCGTGAAGATGCAGATGATGCCGATGCCGATATAGGCGTCACGCCAACCGTAGGCTGCGATCGCCCATTGCAGCACCGGCGGCCAGATCGTGCCGGCGAGATAGTTCCCGCTGGCGACAATGGCGACGGCGATGCCGCGCTGACGCTGAAACCAATGCGTCGTGTCGGCGACCAGCGGCCCGAAGGTGGCGCTGCTGCCCAGCATGCCGATCAGCAAAGCCTGGATCGCGACGAACTGCCAGTAGCTGCCACTGAAGGCTGCCGCGATGAAGCCTATGCCGAGCGTCGTCGCGCCGATCAACAGCGGCGGCAGGATGCCGAACTTGTCGGCGAGGCGGCCGAGCGTGATTCCGCCGATCGCAAAGCCGACCATGGTGGCGGTATAGGGCAGCGAGGCCCCGCCACGCCCGACGCCGAACTCGGTTTCGATGGTCTTCAGCACCACGACCGGTGCCCAGAGTCCGATCCCGCCCACGGTGGCGAGGCCGAGCGAGGCCGCGACGCGTCCCCAGGCATAGAGGCTGTCGGGCCGGTACCGCGCGTCGGTGGTCAAATTCAATCCCCAGAATCGATCGGCGGCGATTGTGGAGGACAAGCCGCGCGCGCTGATATGATATTTCGGCGGGGGAGCGGCCTGATTGGCGAAAGGCTGCCGATTGTGAGGATACAATGTCGAAGCGGCTGGACGGCAAGGCGGCGCTGATCACCGGCGCAACCTCGGGCATCGGATTTGCCATTGCCGAACGCTTCGCCGAAGAAGGCGCGCGGCTTCTGCTCACCGGCCGCAACGAAGCCGATGGGGCAAAACTCGCGAAGCGTCTCGACGCGCACTTCATCGCCGGTGACGTGACCGAGCGTGCGCTCGCGGAGCGGCTGGTCGAGGCGACGGCGCAGCGCTTCGGCCGGATCGACATTCTGGTCAACAACGCCGGGATCGTGCACCGGGGCACGGCGCTGGAGACCAGCGACGAGGACTTCGCCCGCATCATGGCGGTCAATGTCGAGGCGGTATTCCGGTTCTCGCGCGCGGCGGTCAGGCGGATGATCGCACAGTTCGAATCCGAAAGGCGCGGAGGCGCGATTGTGAACATTGCTTCGGACTGGGCCTTCGTCGCAGGGAGGGGCGAGCTCGCCTATTGCACCTCCAAGGGCGCCGTGGTGCAGATGACTCGCGCGCTCGCCGTGGACCACGCGCGCCAGGGGATCCGGGTCAACGCGGTCGCGCCCGGCGACGTCGAGACCCCGATGCTGATTTCCGGAATCGAACATCGCGGCAAAACCGCGCAGGAGGGGCTTGCGGAAAACGGCGCCGCGATCCCCATGGGCCGCGTCGGCCAGCCTCCGGAGATCGCCGCCGCGGTCGCGTTCCTCGCGAGCGAAGATGCGAGCTTCGTCACAGGTGCGACACTCCTGGTGGACGGCGGCAATACCGCCATCTAGTCTCTCGCCAAATTTCATTCAGGAGTATGTATGCCGGATATCGACATCGGCGAACGCGCGCGCAAGCTCTACCAGGAGGCCCTGGTCTGGGACGACCATTCCGGCTTCGACCCCGCGTGCCAGCCCGACCTCACCAACCTGCAGCGCTGGGCGAAGTCCGGCGTCAACTACCTCTCGGTCAATGTCGGCTACGACGTGATCGACTGGCGCACCACGCTGGCGAACCTGGCCGCGTTCCGCGCCTGGTTGCAGCAGCACCCGGAAGACTACACGCTGATCAAGACCGTGGACGACATCGCCCAAGCGAAGCGCGCCGGCAAGCTCGCGGTCGCCTTCGACCTCGAGGGCATGAACGCGCTCGACGGCGACGTCAACATGGTCAACGTCTACTACGCGCTCGGCGTCCGGCAGATGCTGTTCGCCTACAACCTCAACAACCTCGCCGGCGGCGGCTGCCATGACCGGGATGTCGGCCTGACCGATTTCGGCCGGGCGGTGATCCGCGAGATGAACCGGGTCGGCATGCTGGTCGATTGCTCGCATACCGCGCACCGCACCACCATGGAGGCGATGGAGTATTCCGAGGCGCCGGTGATCTTCTCGCATTCCTGCGCCAAGGCGGTCTGGCAGCACGGCCGCAACATCACCGACGATCAGATCAAGGCCTGCGCGAAGACCGGCGGCGTCATCGGCATCAACGGGATCGGCAACTTTCTCGGCGAGAACGACATCACCAGCAAGACCTTCGTCGACCACATCGCCCATGTGGCCGAGCTGGCGGGCGCCGAGCACGTCGGCATCGCGCTTGACTATGCGTTCGACGCGGAGAACGTCGACGGCCTGGTGGAGAACAATTCCAAGTACTGGCCGAAGGAGGAATACCACGGCCCGTCGGACTACCTGCCGCCGGAGCAGCTGCCGGAGATCGTCGAGACCATGGTCCGGCGCGGCTTCTCCGACGCCGAGATCAAGGGCATCCTCGGCGGCAACTTCCTCCGCGTCGCGAAGGCGGTCTGGAAGTAGCTAGCGCATCGGCGGTTTCATTTAAAACGTCATTGCCAGGCTTGACCCGGCAAGCTCGCGCGGCGTGGAGCCAGATGCCCGGGGCAAGCCCGGGCATGACGACCCAAGTTGGGCATCTGGACTTTAGCGCCGCCGCCGCCGCGCCGTGCCCGCGCGCGCCGTGGTGCGGGCGACGCCGGCCGCGTCGCCGGATTCCAGTTCCTCCGCGACGGGTTGCGGTTCCGGCTTGCGCTGGGTCTTCGGGCGGATCAGCAGGTCGCCGCTGTCCTGGCGCTTGATTTCGAAGGCGCCGGTCTTGCGCACCAGGTCGGCGAGCTTGGCGGTGCCGTAGGTGCGCGGATCGAAATCGGGCGCCAGGTTGAACAGCCGCTGGCCGACGCCGCGCAGGCCCACCCAGCCGTCGTCATCCGACATCTGCGCGATCACCCGCGAGAGCAGCGCCAGCGCGGCGCTCGCCGGCTGCAGCGGCTTGCTGGCGGCGGGAGTCGGGCGGTCGGGCGCCGGCGCCTCGGGCAGCAGGTTCTCGGTGTAGATGAATCGCCGGCAGGCCTGGCGGAAGCTCTCCGGCGTCTTCTGGGCGCCGAAGCCGAAGACGTCGACGCCCTGCTCGCGGATCCGTGCTGCGAGGCGCGTGAAGTCGCTGTCGGAGGAGACCAGGCAGAAACCGTCGAACCGGCCGCTGTAGAGCAGATCCATGGCGTCGATCACCAGGGCGATGTCGGACGCGTTCTTGCCCGTGGTGTAGGCGAAGTTCTGCTGCGGCACGATCGCGTATTTGTTGAGCAGATCGGCCCAGGACTTCAGCCGCGAGCTCGAAAAATCGCCGTAGATGCGGCGCACGCTGGCCTCGCCGATCTTCGCGACCTCGTCGAACAGCCCAGCCGCGATTCGCGGCGAGGCGTTGTCCGCGTCGATCAGGACGGCGAGCCGCGGAGAGCGGGGTTCGATGGCCATAATGCGGCGGCGCTATTCTTTGCCGGCGGGATCGGCAGGCCGGTCCGCCGGGGTTTCGTCGGCCGGGGACTTGGCCTTGGCGGCCTGCCTGGCCGCGGCCTTCTCGGCCTTCTTTTCGGCCTTGGCCTTGTCGCGCTGCATGCGGTCGAAGCGATAGTTCGGCGTGCGTCCCATCGGCGGGTCCTTTCCTGGTTCAGACCCATATCTCGACTACGCCGGCCCGCGCCGCAAGCGATATTGCGCGCGCGGCTCAATCCAGCTTCAGAATCTCGGCCGCCACCAGCTCCTGCAGGTGCCAGAGGTGGCTGTCGTGGATGCCGTATTCCTCGAGCTTCACGATGGTGTGGAAGAGGTAGCTGGCGCAGGAGCCCCAATGGCCGGCGGCGCGCGCCAGGGTCCGTGCCACCTCCTCGACCGGCAGCTTGCCGGTGTAATAGCTGGCGCGCGGGCCGGCGTAGAAGGTCAGCGCCTTCAGCTTGCCCGCGTCGGTCGTGACCGTGATCCAGCGGAAGGTGCCAAGATCGCGCCGCTGGTCGATCTCGCGGCGCAGCAGCTTGCCGAGCTCTGCGAACTGTTCGTCATCCGGCAGACGGCAGATCACGCCATGGCAGGCGCCGCCGCGGTCGAGCGCCATCATCAGCCCGGGGTAGTCCGGCGTGCCGCGCCAACGCGTGAGCTTCAGGCAGAATGAGCGGTGCCAGCCATGGGCGGTCGCCCGGCGGTGCTCCGTGAGATTGCATTCCGGGCGCCAGATCAGCGAGCCGTAGGCGAAGATCCAGAACGGCGCAGCACCGTTCTCGGCGATCAATTCGCGGGTCAGCGCGTCGTAGTCCGCTTCGCTGAGATAGGCCTGCCCCGGCGTCGGGCCGGGGTCCGGCTCCTTGCGCTCCACCCGCGCCACGAGATCCGCGGTGAGCGCCATCGGGGGCCGAGCCCTGCGGGCTCTGACCCGGGTCTGCGTCGGCATGTGCATGGAAGAACCCTGACGATCAACGCAGCCAGCTTAGAGGCGCACCGCGAAGACGGCCAGCCGGAATCGGATGCCCGCGCGGCGTTAGGACGCGCGAGCCCAGCGCGGTCGCGCGAGACACCGCGGCGCATGCAGGGTATTGGGGGTTATGAAAAGTTCGGTCCTTCCCGCTGCGCTGGCGGCGTCGCTCGTCCTCGCAGCCTGTGCCGGCAGCGGCGGCACCAGCGTATCCGGGCGCAGCCTGCACACGCTCGAAAGCTTCACCGGCTTTTCGACTCACGGGATCGACGAGGACGGGGCACTGGTCCTCACCAGCAGCACCGGCACCCGCTGCGACGGTCCCTATCGCCAGGTCGAAGAGGATCATGGCGGCGAGATCGCCCCGGACGGCGCGCAGCCACAGGCCGGCCGGGCGGGCGTCGCGACCCTGACTTGCGGCGACGGGCGCACCGGCCAGATCCGGTTCGTCGTTGGCCGGACCAGCGCCGTCGGCACCGGCATGATCGGTCCCGACATCTTCATGCTGACGATCGACTAGTCCTAGCGCAGGACCGGGACACCGCGGTTGGCAAGGACGCGGTCGATGGTCTCGGCCAGCACCGATTGGCGGAACGGCTTGTCGAGCACCGCGGCGGCGCCGAGCTGCTGGGCCATCTGCAGGGGATCGTAGCGCGCGCGCGCGGAGCCCGACCCCGATATCGCGATCACCGGGATCGCGATGGTTTGTGCGCGCAGCCAGTTCAGCAACTCGAACCCATCGCCGGCCGGCATGTAGATGTCGGTGATGATGATGTCCGGCGGCTGGTCCTGGATCAGCGCGATCGCCTGCTTCGCATCCTCGACAGTGACCGTGCGGTAGGCGATCGACTCCAGCATGCGCGCCAGGGTCTCGCGCAGCTCTGCGTCGTCATCGACGATCAGAACCGATGGAGCGGAACGCGTTACTTTCACGGCTTGGAATTCCGAAGGACGCCGCCCGAATCAGCAGCAGACCCGTCAGCTTTCGCCACGGACTTGATGTAAGTCAAGAACTCCCGCGCCACGGGGCCTCCGACATGGTTAATTCCCGGGCGCTCCCGGCGTCATGTTCCACAACACAGCCGTGCGAAATTGGTTGCACCCTCCGTCGCGCTTCAGCTGCCGTTGCCCGTTGCGCCAGGCGCGCGATAGCGCGCGAGCGCAGCGTGCAGCCAGTCGGCGGCCGGCACCGTTGCAGTGTCGGGGCAGCGCACCTGGTAAGGCTTGCCGGTGAGGAGGCTCTTCGACGCGGCCTTGGCGATGAAGTCCTCGGCCGAGAAGATTTCTTTCCTGTAGTGCTCGTACTTCGCCTGCACGTGGTCGGCGGCGGCCGGCCCGGCGTAATCGCTGCCGTTGCGGATGAAGGTGCAGTCGGAATGGCGAATGAGGTCGAGCATCCAGGCGATCTCGCGCGCGGCTTCTGCCGTCGGCTCGGCGCGCGCGGCCGGCAGCGCCCAAAGGCACAGCAGGAATCCGACCAGCATCGCCCTCACAGCTGGGTCTCAAAGAACCGGGCGAAGAAAGCGCGCATCCGCTCGCCCATTGGACGGCCGTCGACCCAGGTCTCGAGGTCGAGCGCCGTTGCGTAGCGCATGCCGGACTCGAACGCGCGCTCGAGGTCGGCGGCGGTCTCGGCGCCGAGGATCACGGCATCGACCTCGTCGTTGAAGAGGACGCTGCGATGGTCGAAGTTCGAGGAGCCGACCGCCGACCAGACGCCGTCGATCGCGACGGTCTTCGAATGCAGCACGACCCTGTGCGCCTGCCAGATCTTCACCCCCGCCTTCAGCAGGTCGGTATAGTGCGATTCGCCGGCGCGCAGCGCCCGCTCGGAATCGCTCTCGCCCGGCAGCAGCAGGCGGACATCGACGCCCCGCTTGGCCGCCGCGATCAACGCCTCTTTCTCCGCCGCGGTCGGCACGAAATAGGCGGCGGTCAGCCAGATCTTCGATTGCGCGTTGCGCATCGCCGAGACCACGGTGACGTAGTAGCGCGAGATCTCCTGCTCCGGCGTTGAGCCGATGATCCGCACCACCTCGTGCCCGCGGGGCTCGAGCTTCGGGAAGAACGCGGCCTCGTCGAGCGGTGGTCCGCTCTCGGATTTCCACTGGTCGCGGAACAGGGTCTGCACCTGCGCCACCACCGGCCCCTCGATCCTGATCGCGGTGTCGAACCAGTAGTTCGGCAGCGGCGGCGTGGTGAGGCCGAGCGCCTCGCCGAGCCCACCTCCGCCCTGCGCTTCCTCGACATCCTCCAGGTACCTTTCCCGGCTGCTGTCGCCGGGCGCCTTCGATTCGTAGGAGTGGCTGAGGTTGACGCCGCCGAGGATCGCGACCGCGCCGTCGGCCACCAAGATCTTGCGGTGGTCGCGGTTGTTGAGGTTGGCAATATCGGTGAGCGGATGGAACGCCAGAAGGTTGACGCCCGCCGCCTTCAACTGGTCGAAGAAGGCCGCCGGCGTGTCGCTGGAGCCGTAGCTGTCGTAGAGGATGTTGACGGCGACGCCCTGGCGGCGCTTCGCCAGCAGGAGATCCAGGAGCCTGAGATTGTCGTCCAGGATCACGTTGTCGATCGTGTAGTACTCGAGGTTGATGCTCTCGCGCGCAGCGCGCATCACCGCCGACATCTCGCGGAAGGTTGCCGTGCCGTCGGGCAGGACATGGACCCCGTTCTCCGCGGTGAGCGGGTTCCCGGCGACCGCCTCCTCGATTGCGAGGTGGGCGGCCAGGATCGCTGCGCCGTCGCTGCCGTTGTCGCCGCCGACCGCGGCCTTGGTGAGGACCGCGCGGCTTTCCGCGATGCCGAGCGGTCCGGAGGCACCCTCGATCTGCGGGTTCGGGTTGGCGAGGTGGGCCGAGCGCTCGATGCTGGTGTCGACATCGGGCACGGCGCAGCCGACGAGCAGCGAAGCCCCGAGAAGCGCGGAAAGGATGCTTGCGGTGGTGGATTGCGAGGGCATCAGGGACGGGTCATGATCCAGCCGGAACGTGAGGGAAAGAAGGGCGCAGCCCGGCGAAGCGTTCCATCGTACGCTGTCACGATGGATTGTGCGATGCCGGTCGGAATAGACCGACGGGACAATCGTTCGCGACGGTACCGAGGATGCAGATCTTCACGATTGGCTTCACCCGGAGTTCGGCCGAGCATTTCTTCGCCCGCCTGAAGCAGGCGGGCGTGGCGCGGCTGATCGACATCCGGCTCAACACCCGCTCACAGCTTGCGGGCTTCGCCAAGGCGGACGACCTTGCCTTCTTCGCGCGGAAACTCTGTGGGATCGAGACCTTGCACCGACTCGACCTCGCGCCGACGCCGGAGATGCTCGCCGCGTATCGCGAGAGGCGCGACTGGCGCAGCTACGAGCGCGCGTTCCGCCGTCTGCTGGCGCGGCGCAAGATCGAGCGGCTGGACTCCGCGCTGTTCGACGGCGCCTGCCTGCTGTGCAGCGAGTCCCTGCCGCATCACTGCCATCGCCGCCTGGTCGCGGAGCATCTCGCAGGGCATTGGCCCGGGGTCGTGGTGACGCATCTCTAAGTCTTCTATGATCGCAGCAAGCGAATCAGAGGCGGTAACATGAAGCAGATCATCGTCGGCGTCGTTATGGCGGTCGCCCTGGCGGGATGCGCCGGGGACAATGTGACGGGGCGCGCGCTCGCGACCGGCGAGACCTTCACCGGCACCTCGAGCGAGAACTGGATCGGCGGCGGCTCGCTCAGCCTGCAGAGCAGCAAGGGCGCCAATTGCGAGGGCCGCACGATCGGCTCGGAGACCGTGGGCTCGACGGTCGCCGTCATCACCTGCGACGACGGCCGCGCGGGCTCGGTGATCTTCCTCGACGGGCCAAGTCAATCCGTCGGCAACGGGCTGCTCGGCGAGGACCGGGTGACGATGACCATCGCGAAATAGCACGTTGGATGCGCGACGCGTCGCGCACAGCCTTCTCCGAACTTGCCGACGCATCGCCCCATACTCGGTCGTCATCCCCGGGCTTGGCCCGGGGATCGACGAGTTGCTTTCCTGCGGCGCCAAACTCGGGGATGCCCGGCCTAAAGCCAGGCATGACGAACAGTTATTGGATGTTCCGCCACGCCGCCTACTGCGTGATCGGGATGGTCTTTTCGATGTTCTCGGTGACGGTGAAGCCGCGGGCCTTGGCTTCTTGCTTCAGGCGCTTGCTGGAGCGGCCGGTGGTCCAGACGTCGAACTTCGTGCCGAGGCCCTGCTTCTTGAACTCCTTCGCCGCATAGTCCATGCGCTGGGCGACGGCCTTCTCGTAGAGGCCGTAATCCCAGGCGAGCGGCACCAGGACGCGGCCGTTGGCGGCGGTCACAGCGCCGATTCCGACCATCGGCGCGATCTCCTTCAGCTTCGCGACCTTGGTGTGATAGCCGACCATGATCTCGGCCACGTTCTGAAAGTAGTTGGCGCCGACCTCGTCCTGCGCGCGCAGGCAGAGCTGGATGAAGCGCTCGCGGCCCTTGACGCCGTTCAGTCGCGAGAGTGCGTCCACGATCACCGTGTCGTGGCGCGGGGTGAAGGCCGGATGGTCAAGGAACTTCTGCGCGAGATCGTCGGGCACGCCCATTGCCTGCAGCTTCTCTTCGTTCATGATGCGAAGCCGCGCCGGCGGCTGGGCGCGCAGCACCTCGTTCAGCTGGTCGCCGGTGCGCGCCAGGCTGAACACCATGACCGCGCCGCCGGACGCGACCGTGGTAGCGCCGGAGATCGAGAGCCCGCCGATCGCCGCCGCCCAGGCGATGCGGTTCAACTCCTCCTGCAGCACCTTGTTGCTGGAATAGACGTCGCAGCCGAGCTTGGCGCAGTAGTCGCGCTTCCAGGAGGAGACCTGCAGCGCCTGCTCGGTGCGGCTGTCCTCGCTGGGATCGTGCTCGCTCGAGGACGACTCGCCGATGTTCTCGAAGATCGACATGAGGCCGCTCGGGATGCCGGAGACGGTATCGACCGGATCCTCGATCAGCCCCTGGCCGAACCGGAGCGGCGACTTCGCGGCGTAGACCACGGAGTCGGCAAAGGCTTTGGTCTGGCTGATTTCCTTCAGGGCCGCGATCACCTGGATCTCGTTCAGCAGCTTCTGCAGCGCGTAGTCTCCGGTCACCGTGAACGGGCCGTAATCGGAGTCGAGCTTGTAGGTCAGCATGAACCCGTCGCTCCGCACCTTGTCCTGGATCGTGTAGTGCGGACCCTTGATCACCTTCGCCGGCAGGAGGTCGGCGGCGTGGTAGGTGGCGCCGTATTCGAAGTCGTCGGCGCGGGCGGCTAAGCGCGGAAGCGCCACGGCGGCGGCGGCGAGCAGGAGGATGGCAGGGAGTTTCATCGCTGGGCTTTCCGGCTGAGGAGCAGTCTGGCGAAGAGAGGCTAGCACAGGAGTCTGCGCTGCGCCTTACCGAGCGCGGATGGAGTCCAACCCCGTATGGACGCGTGCTCAATTCAGGTGGTGGGTCTCCGGGATGCCATAGACCGGCGTCGGAATCCCCTCCATCCGCGCTTTCAGCTGCAGCGAGAGGAATTGCGAGTAGTGCCGCGACTGGTGGAGGTTGCCGCCGTGGAACCAGAGGCCCTCCTGCTGGGTCGGCTTCCACATGTTGCGGAGCTCGCCCTCCCAGGGGCCGGGGTCCTTGGTGGTGTTGGAGCCCAGGCCCCAGCAGCGGCCGACCTTGTCAGCGACTTCCCGGGAGATCAGTTGCGCCGCCCAGCCGTTCATCGAGCCGAAGCCGGTGGCGAAGACGATGAGGTCGGCGGGGAGTTCGGTGCCGTCCTTCAGGAGGACCGAGCGCTCCTTGATGCGGTCGATCACTGCGCCCGGCTTCAGCTTGATCTTGCCGTCGATGATGAGCTGCGAGGCGCCGACGTCGATGTAGTAGCCGGAGCCGCGGCGGAGATACTTCATGAACAGGCCCGACTGGTCGTCACCCCAGTCCAGCATGAAGCCGGATTTCTCGAGCGCCTTGTAGAAATCGGCGTCGCGCTTGGCGATCGCCTGGTAGAGCGGCACCTGGAACCCGGCCAGCAGGCCGTAGGGGATCGAGGCGAAGATGAGGTCGGCCTTGTCGGTGGTGATGCCGTTCTTCACCGCCTGCTCGGAATAGAGCGCGCCAAGGCCGAGATCGAGCAAGGTCTCCGATTTCGAGACATGGGTCGAGGAGCGCTGCAGCATGGTGACGTCCGCGCCGTGCTCCCAGAGGTCGGCGGCGATGTCATGGGCGGAATTGTTGGAGCCGACCACCACGCATTTCTTGCCGCTCCAGTCCTCGGTGCCGGGATGCTGCGAGGAGTGCCGCAGTACGCCCTTGAAGTCCTTCATGCCGGGATAGTCCGGCATGTTCGCGACGCCGGCCTGTCCGGTCGCGATCACCAGGTGCTTCGGGCGCAAGGTGACGGGCTTGCCGTCGCGCACCACCTCGACCGCCCATTCCTTCTTCTTCTCGTCGTAGGTTGCGCGCTTGCATTCGGTGGAGCTCCAGTAGTTGAGCTCCATGATCTTGACGTAGCTCTCCAGCCAGTCGCCGATCTTGTCCTTGGGCGAGAACACCGGCCAGTCATCGGGGAACGGCAGGTAGGGGAGATGGTCGTACCAGATGGGATCGTGGAGACAGAGCGAGCGGTAGCGCTTGCGCCAGGAATCGCCAGGCCTTGCGTTCTTCTCGACGATGATCGTGGGGACGCCGAGGCGGCGCAGCCGCGCGCCGAGGGCGATGCCGCCCTGGCCGCCGCCGACGATGACGACATAGGGCTGCTTGGTGGTGCCCAAAGCCGCCTCTTCCTCGGCCTTGGTCTCGGCCCAGTTGCGACGGCCGGGGTGGACGCCGTGCTCCGCGCCGATCCAGCGCCGGTCGCCCTTCTTCTCCTCGAAGCCCTTCAACTCCTGAGCGGTGGTAAGCAGAGTCCAGGCCTTGTCACCCTTGAGGCGCACGTGGCCCAAGCCGCGGGCGGTCTTGGTCTCGAAGGTGAACCAGGCCTCGGTCACGCCGTCATTCTCGGTCGCGTCGCCGGTGACCGACCAGTTGGAGGGTGCGACGGCGGCAAGCTGGGCCTTCAGCATGTCGGCGACCGCGGCGCGGCCTTCCGAGGTCTTGAAGTTCCAGGTGAAGGCGACCAGGTCGCGCCAGTAGCAATCCTCGGTGAAGAGCGCGGCGGCGCCGGCGGCGTCGTTCTTCGCGAGTGCCGCGGCGAAGGCTTTCAGCCAGGTGGCGGCGCGCTGGGTGGCGGCGGACGGGGTCGGCGCGGAATCCGGCATGCGATCTTTCCTCCCAAGGGTGCAACTACGCCGTTCTGGTGCGGCGGGGTTTGGAGACAATGCTAGCGGCGGCGCGCGCGAGCGTCGAGAGGGGACCAAGCGCGCCGGATCGGCCGATGCAATTTTTGATGGCGCGGTTGTAGCCTCGGATCCGAGTTCATCGGGGAGATAGGGGCATGGACTGCATGAAGCGGGTGGGACCATGGGTAGCCATCCTCCTGGTGAGCGGATGGCTGGCCGGTGCGCCGAAGTCCGCGCGGGCGGAAGACTGGGCGTTCACCAAATGGGGCATGAGTGTCGAGGAAGTGGTGGCGGCCTCGGGCGGCAAAGCCAGTCCCTGTGACGCCAGCGCCTGCGAGAACCAATCGCGCAGCACCGCGCGCGCCGAGCTCACCATGCCGCTGCAGATGGATGGTTTCGACCTGATTGCCGTCTTCAACTTCGACCGCAAGACTCACCAACTCACCGAAGTCAATCTCCGGCCGAAGAACACGTTCGACAACACGCGCTGGGCGCGCGAGACGCGAATCAAACTGAAGGACGCCCATGGGCCTTGGGTGGAAGAGCAGTGGTTCGGCATGCCGACCTGGACCTGGAAATGGGGCGATGGCGAGATCCAAATGTTCGAAACCACCAAGTACGACATGGACGTCGCGAACGTGAGTTACATGTCCAAGGCCGCCCTCGACGCGATCGAGGCGGACGAGTGACGAGCAGAAGCCAGCACAGGACGCGCGCTCGATTACTGCACGTGCCAGTCGGCGAGGCGGTGCTGGGCTTCGACGTATTCCTGGTCGGTCATCTGCTTGCGGAGCCGGTCGCGGAGGCTGGCGGCGTTCTCGGCGGTGGAGGGGTTGGTGTTGTGGGCGGCGACGCTGTACCAGACATAGGCCATGACCAGGCTGCGGTTGGCGGCCCAACCCTGCTCGTAGGCGATGCCCATGGAGGCTTGCGACTCAGCGACACCGGCCTGCGCCGCGGCGCGCCAGTACCGGATCGCGGTCGCGAGATCGTGGCCGACGCCATCGCCGTGGGAATAGGCGTCGCCCAGCGCCTCCAGGGCGTAGGGATTGCTCTTCTCCGCCGAGCGACGGAGCATCTCCACGCCCTTGTCGTATTCGCGCTGCGCCATGTAGACCTCGCCCAGCCAGTACTGGGCGTCGGATTGCCCGGCATCGGCGCCGGGCTTCAGCAAGGCCTCCGCCTGGCCGTGGTCTCTGCGCCACATCACGCTGACATAGGCATCGTACATCTGCTTGGTGCCGGGCATGGTCGGCTCGGTCAGGCGCGGCGGCGCCTCGGCGACGTCCGGCGCGGTCGGCGGCGCGTGCGGCAGCAGGAAGAAGACGGCGATCGCCAGCAGGCTCGCGACCAGCACCGACACCGCCCCGGTCGCGACGATCGTCTCCGTGCCCCGCTTGATCGCCATGCCCGACTGTTCCCCAGGTGGTTCAGTCTAGCATTTATTCGCGCTGGGGTGGCACGGGTTTAGCTCGGTCCGGGTATTGTCTGTCGGAGGCAAACTCGTGGATGGTCCCGCCTTTGCGGACCATGACGAACTCAAAATGCGATGGCCGTGCCGAGGAGGTCAGTCCGCCTTCTTCGCTTTTGCCTTCTTCGCAGGCTTCGGCGGGGCGGCTGCGGCGGTGGCGGCGGTTTGGGCGTCGCGGGCGAGGCGGAGCGCCTTCAGCTTCGCGGTCTTCTGCGCCTGGGCGCTGAACGCCTTCTCGCGCTCCTTGACGATTTCCGCATCCTTGGCGCGGTCGCGGGTGAAGAGGTCGCGCGCCTTCTTGCGGGCTTCCTCGGCGCGGGCTTCGGTCGGTCTCAACATGGTCGCGCGATCTCCCTTTGCCGTGCCGGCCTGATCGATGCCGCAGCTCTGATATGGTCCACGGGCCGCGCGATCGCCCGCAGTCCCGTGGTGGTAGCAAGCAAGAGACGCGGCGGGCGAACCCGCCGCGTTGGAGATGCTAGAGCAGCTTCAGATCGGTGGCGGAGGACTTGCCCCGCTCCTGCTGGACCTCGAAGCTGACCTTCTGGCCCTCGTTCAGCGAGCCGATGCCGGCGCGCTCGACGGCGCTGATATGGACGAACACGTCCTTGCCGCCGTCATCGGGCTGGATGAAGCCGAAGCCCTTCTGGGCGTTGAACCACTTAACTTTTCCGGAAGCCATGGCAAAACCTTGTGTATTGACCGGTTGCCATGATGCGGTTTCCAAGCGGCGCGAGCCAAACTTACGTGAAACCGGCAGCTCACTAGAGAAACCGCGCAGCCGACCGGCCCGTTCAAGGGCCGGTGCCGGGATCATGGCCGCTTTCGCCGGGGATTACAAGCCGATGTCCGGGCGGGGTTTTGCAACTGCGAGAGAGCGGAGCGCACCGCTTTCCCTCAGCTCCCGGGGGCCAGGCCCGCGCTCCACGCCGCGACCCGCGTCGCCATGGTGCGGAGGTGGTCGGCGGCGGTGAAGCCGGAGAGCTTCCTGCGCGGCTTCAAGTCGTGGTCGCCGTCCTCGAGCCAGAGGAGCTCGATCGCCGGGGAGAGTTTGTAGCCGGCGACCTCGCCCTGTGTGCCGAAGGGATCGCGGGTGCCCTGGACGATCAGGGTCGGCGTTTGAAGGTCGGCGAGATGGGCGGTGCGGAGCTGTTGCGGCTTCTCCGGCGGGTGGAAGGGATAGCCGAGGCAGAGCAGGCCGGCGATCCTGCCGGCGGCAAACATCTCGTCGGCGATCATGGAAGCGACGCGCCCGCCCATGGACTTGCCGCCGATGATGAGCGGCGTCGTGGCGTTGAGGGCGGCGATCGCCGCGCGGTACTCGGGCAGCACCGTCTCGGCGCGCGGCGGCGGCTTGCCCGCACCGGTTCGCCGCGCCGCCATGTAGCTGAACTCGAACCGTGCGACCCGGAGGCCGGCCGCGGCGAGCGCTTCTGCGGCCGCGTTCATGGACGCGGAATCCATCGGCGCCCCGGCACCGTGGGCGAGGAGGATCGTGGCGGGGGCGCGATCAGGGCCGGAGAGGAGGAAGTCGGTCATTGGTCGGCGTCTCCATCTCCCGGGTGTCGGAGTGTCGCCGCTACTCGACCAGCTTCACCTTGTCGCCCGGCTTCACCGTGTCGTCCGGGCCGAGGCCGTTCACGACGCGGAACCACTCGAGCTTCTTCTCGGTGACGGCCATGCGCTCGGCCAGGCTCTGCACGGTGTCGCCGCCGGCCACGGTGACGACGTGGAGGCGGAGCGCCGGCCGCAGCTTGGCCTCGGCGCCTTCCAGCGGATGGAAGCTCTTCAAGGACTCGATGAAGCCGGCATCGAGGTCGTGGAACGCGCGCCGGTGCGCCACGTACATCACGCGATAGAGATGATCGCCGGTATCGTGAACCGCCGCCAGGCGGATGATGAAGGGATCCATGTCGATGATGCCGGTGGCGCCGCGCCAGCCGTCGAGCTCGAGCGCGTGCACGTCCTTGACCTTCATCTTCTCGACCATCAACGACTGGACATAGGTCGCCATCGATTGGCCCGAATAGCCCTTGCCGGTGTCGAGCACCATCGCCGCCTTGGCGCCGAAGCCGAACGCGCCGTCGTGGCCGGTCCAGAGATCGAAGTCTTCCGGGGCCTCGAAGCCGAAGCCGAGCGCGGCGTTCACCAGGCGGCGGCCGTCGACCGTGCCCTCGCCGGGATCGTCGCCGAAGGTCATGCCGTCGATCGCCGCCAGGTAGGCGTCCCGGTCGACCTTCGGGTCCATGTTCGGGCCGGCGGCCGTCTCCGCATCGGAAGCCGGCGCCGACATCTGGGTCTTCAAGGCCGCGAGGGCGCGCGCCTCGCGTTCCGGCGTCGCCGGATGCGACTGGTCCAGCGCCATGATGTCATGGGCGAGCGCGTTTCCCTTCATCTGCCCATCGTCGAGCTTCGCCTTCGCGTCCTCGGTGTGCAACGCGGCCAGCATTCCCTTGGGGTCGTAGCCGGCCAGCGCCATGTAATGCATGCCGAGCGCGTCCGCCTCGTACTCCTGCTCCTGGGAATAGCCGGCGGACCGCGTCGACTTCTCGGCCAGCTTCTGCGCCATCGCGATCTCATCGGCGCTCTTGCTGGACTGGCGCAGGAGCACGCTGAGCACCTGGCTCATGGTGTCGTCCTCATGCCGGCGGAAGTGGAAGGCGTCGACATGGCCGATCTCGTGGCCGAGGATCGCGGCGACTTCCGCCTCGCTGTTGGCGAAGTTCAAAGCGCCGCGGGTGATGTAGACAAAGCCGCCGGGCACCGCGAAGGCGTTGATCTCGTCCTCGTCGAGAACGGTGAAGGTGTACTTGATGCTCTTCCGGACGACGTTCTTCGCCAGCGCCTGGCCGACGCGATCGACGAAGGCGGTCAACGCGGCGTCTTCCTTGTAGACGCCGTAATCGGCGATCATCTTGGCGTTGGCCTTCTCGCCGGCATAGGTCTCGGTGGCGCCGGAGACCGGCGTGTAGATCGGCTTGCCGGTGACCGGATTGACGTTCCCGGCACAGCCCGAAACCGCAGCCGCCAAGAGCAGCGCCGCCGCCCGCATCCAGATCCCGACCCGCATCATGTCCGCGCCGTCCCTCGCCCCCGCGATTTCCCCGCCGAATATTCGCCCGGCGGTAGCAGCATGGGCAATGTCTATTTCGGAGGACGGCGTCCTGCCGCGCCCCGAATAATCGCCGCGCCCGTCGGGCTGTCAGGTTTGGTCCGATGGCCGCGGGTGAGGCCCGTGATGGTCGTGCGATTGTGACCGAAATCCTCGCGCCGGCGCCGTCCGACTGACCTGCAACAGGGCAAGCGACGCGGGAGCGCTCGACCGAAATCACTCATACGGCCTCCGCTCATCCGGAGGGGCGTACCAGCACGTCAAGCCTTTGACCAAGAACGCCTTGATCCATTCCGATCCATTCAGAATGACAAATCGGATTCTTCGTTTCGTCTGTGTCGGGTCTGCGTTGCAGTGCGTCACCGGATCCGATCGCCGGGCGCCGTCTTTTCCGCTCACGATTCCGACGCCGCTTTCGCGACATGCTTCACGATGTCAAACAGCGCGCGCATTATAGCACATGCGGCGCAACTCGTCACGCGCGACGCCGCGCGAATTCAGGTTATGGTTGCGGAATTGCGTGAACCGAATTCGCCCGTGTGGCGCCCGAAGGCCGAAGTGAATGTCATTCACCCGCCGCGGCGCGTAGCATCCGCGGCAACCGGATCAACCCGACATGGGGACTGCGACATGCGTTGGCGACACGATCTCCGGCGGCTCGCATGCGGCGCCCTTGCCGCCTTGCTCGTCGGTCCTTTCGGATTCGACGCTTTCGCCATCCACCGGCATGCCGCATCGGCGGAATCCGCGAGTTCCGACCGCTTTGCCGACGCGACGATGGAAGAGCTCTCGGACTGGCTGACCTTCTACTACCGATCCAAGCAGCCGGAGGACATCCCGTCCTTCATCCGGCGCAGCGGCGCCGAGGGCCTGCTCAGGGGAAAGACGCTGCCGCCCCTGCTGGGGTTCCTCACCGGGTTCGTCGCCGAGAGCCCGGACCACGGCAAGGCAGCCCTGGCCGCGGCGAGGTCCCTGCCGGCGCCGGACTACCAGGCGGTCGTGATCGCCGTCATCCTCGGCACGAAGCCGCAATCGGAAGCCAACGGCGAGGCGCGCGGCGCGCTGGACGCCTATGGCCGGAAACTTCTGGCAGCCCTCGACGCCGCCGGCATCCGCGCCAAGGACGACGTCCGGCCGATCTCGCCCCATGCCCTGGATTTCCTGTGGGGTGTCTTCTTCGCGACCGGCGATGCGCATGCCGTGCTGCCGATCGTCGCGACCATCGTGATCCCGCAGGATTCCAGGGACGCGATGGAGCTCGCCGTCCACGGTGCGGCACGCTGGTCGCTGAGATCCAACGCGCGGCAGCATCCGGCGATCATGAAGCTCTGCCGGCAGGAGATCGCGCACCAGCCGCCGGAGATCGCCGCCGAGCTCCGGGAGATCGTCGCGGGGGAGTGAGAGGTCGGACTAGGCCCCGCGGTTCCGATCCGCCCGCGATTGACCTGTTCGCTTTGGACCTCAGGTTGTATTCTTAGGCCAACAACGCCTCCGGGGGCAGGCGGGAATGGCTATCAAAATGGCCGTGGCGGTGACGAACAGGGGCTGGTTCGACTATCTGAGCCGGCAGCCTGATCTGCAGGAGGTCAACTTCTGGTCTCCGACGCCGCAGAATTTCCAAGCGCTTCAGCCGGGCGAGCTGCTGCTCTTCAAGGTCAAGAAGACGGAGATGATCGGCGGCTATGGCGTCTTCGCCTTCTTCGAGAAGATGCCGTTGAGCCTCGCCTGGGAGGCGTTCGGCACGGCGAACGGCGCACCCACGCTGGCGATCCTGCAGAAGCGCATCCTGGAGAGCCGCGATCTCCCGCCGGACACGCGGCCGACCTTCGACATCGGCTGCCGCATCCTCACGCAGCCGGTCTTCTGGTCGGAGGCGCATTGGCTACCCGTCCCGCCGTCATGGTCGCAGAACATCATGAAGTTCAAGACCTACGGGGCGGATACGACGGAGGGCCTGGCGCTGTGGGAGGCCGTGCAGGAGCGAGGCGCCGCGCTGGGACCTGCGCTGGGTCTCGCTGCGAAGCCGGCGGCTCGCTACGGCGAGCCGACGCTGATCCGGCCGCGGCTTGGGCAAGGCGGTTTCCGGATGCTGGTGACCGGCCTCTACGAGCGGAAATGCGCGGTGACGCGCGAGCGCACCCTTCCCGCTCTCGAAGCCGCGCATATCCGCCCCTACAACGAGGGTGGCGAGCACGTAGCGTCGAACGGCATCCTGCTGCGCCGCGACATCCACAGTCTGTTCGACGCCGGCTACGTGACGGTGACGCCGAGGCATGCGTTCGAAGTCAGTCGGCGCATCAAGGAGGAGTTCGAGAACGGGCGAGAGTATTATGCGCTGCACGGGCGCGCGGTGAAGGTGCCGGAGCGCCCCGACCGACAGCCGGACGCGGCGATGCTGCGGTGGCACAATGAGGAGAGGTTCCTGGGGTGAATTCCACTCTGACCTGAAAGCGCGCAGGTGCCCCGATGACCTATGCTGATCTTGTCAGTCCATCCGCTCGAGATTTGAAGAGCGAGACCAGGCGTCCCAATGCCGGATCGAGATACTCCTTTTCGGCCTTGATGAGGCGCCCTATTGCTTCGTCAAATGCATGCCAGACGTTGCCGGTGATGAGCATTTGCAGGCCGATTTCGCAAGCGATTGTATGCAGTCCTTTGTCTGAAGGGAATCGATCAAGGGCTTTGTCAACAATCGCTCCGGCATCTGCTAGGATTGCCATGCGATCTTCAGGCATCAATCCCGGCACATTCCGCGCTCGATCCAATAGTATCTTCGCCTTGTATCGAAAGATCGGGGGATCAGGGCGCAATTCTTTCTCAAAGACACGGATTTCTCCGGCAGCCGCATCGTATTCGGCCGACTTTATCAGATTATGTATCAACCGATGTCTCGGAGGTCGTTGAGATGGCGCAATCGAGATGAGCTTCCTATACAAATAGTTTTGCTTGATAGTATCGTGAATTCGCCCGATACCAGAATAGATGTCACAGAGTTCGTTAATTGTTAGACGTTCGATCTCGTAGCTAGGATTGATAAAATCAATAACCAACTCATACAATCTGAACAATTCCTCTTGGCTGTGGTACTTATACTTCAAGATAATCTCGGAAATAACTTGGTGCCGCCCTTTCCAAGCATAGATTCCATTCCGGTCATCCACTGTATTTTCGAAGATGACCCCCGAGAGTCTGCCTAGTAGGTGTTGCACAAAATCTGCTCGAATATTTAGCACTCGCATAACTAGCTGGCGATGGACGCGGATGTTGGACGCCTCCATTGCGGCAACGGTCCTATAGACGTCCTGCAGGTCCTCATCCAACTCACCGTAATCGCGGAGAATGATGTCATCCAAGTTGTCGAACGCGAAGATGTTCTTGAGGCAAACGAACATATCGGATCGGCATCGCTCCAATAGTCTTCTCAATCGCTCCTGACGTGAAAATCCTGCAAACGCATCCTCAACTAGGGAGGCAATCTCCTTCTTTCGCTCAAATAGATCCAACAAGGAGTTTACCTCCGGATGCGACAGCCGTCGCAACACGTATTCCTGACCGATCTTGAAAATGCTGGGAGTCTTGGAGCGTGAATGCCACTTCCCGGGCGACGTAGTCAGTAGGAGTCGAAAATGGCGGTTGTCCTGCGCCAAGAGATGATCTGCTATTGGGTCGATGGCCCGCAAATGAGCGTGCGCTTCGTCGATAAACAGGACCGCGTTCGTCTTAGTAGCCGCACACTGCTTTGCAACGGTGATCCAATCAACAGGACTGAGTCCGTGATCGGTCCTATGTTCCCAGCACAGAAACCCTCGCTTTGCCAACGCCACGATTACCTGACGAGCGAGCGATGTCTTACCGAATCCCGCAGGACCGGTAACATAGGCAAGCATTCTATCCGCGCCGGATAGCTGGGTTTCTATTGCCCCTTCAAGGTCACGATCGAACGTCAGCCCGGACAGGATATCGGCGTACGTCGCTGGAGAGCCATGAAATAGCTGAGCGACATTTGAAGTGTCGTGCTGCAAACTATGATTAACATCCACAGTTACTGGTCGCAGAGCGGGGGCCGCGCTTAACAAGTCACCCATATCAGTGAACACAAGTTGCTCTGCCGGCCCTGCCGCACCAATCGCGGCGAAGAAGTCGTCTAATCCTCCAAAACAAATGTCAAATCCCCGTTGCTCCAACAGGGCAGCCCTATTGGGATCGGGCGTATAGATGAGCGCATACAGCTTGCCAGTCGCGCCCGATGATCGCTTTCTAGATATTGCCTCGTTGAGGATTGGCGTCAGATCAGGATCCGCCAGAGAGTGCCCTATGATTAGGACGTCATATCGACTGGTTTCGTGTAGCAAACGGTCGTATAGGAGTTCGCGATATTCTGATGCCAAATCATAGTCGCCCTGAGTGATAATTATGCTGGTTCGGTCACCAAACGACCTGTCCTTTGAAATTGTACCGTGAAGCTTGAAAAGCGAAATTGCATCCTCTCTTGTCTCGTCTTGGAAATCAAAGTTAGATGCCAACACCTGCAGGGGCTTGCGAGCTCTTTCGAATGCCTGTTCGATCAAGGTGTCGTAGTTAGTCGTGAAGATATCTTTCCACTCGTATAGGGGCAGATTGAGCAGTCCCCGAGTAGGTCGAAGATTTGCGCTTAATTCCCTCACATATGAGACAAGGTCCCTTCTCGGATTTCGCATTTCCACGAGCGTTGCCACATCAGCTAGGTTGAGAGTGGCGTCGTATGCCATCCGGAACTTCAAGCAGAGCTTCTCCGCAAGCTGGGCAGCACTGAGGCCACCCGAGGGAATCGAAGAGCCCGCGCCAAATAGGATAACCGTTTTGGTCGGCCTTATTTGCCTACAGAGAACCTGTAAATCGATAGGCATTAGAGTTTCCCCGGAGTGAATATCTAGCCCATGTTATACTAGATACGGTTGTGCGGGATAGCTGGGGTTGCTGCGCCTATCGTGCAGGCTCACACAGTGCCTTAAGGATCAAGGTCTTGGAGCTATTTCACGTGCACTCAGACTCCGAAGCGTTACCAGATTTGCTAGGAGTTTCGCTTCACGTCTCTTGAGAAGGAGGCAGGTCCTCACATGCCGAATGCTTTTCTGTCCCACTACACAGACCTAAATGGTCTCGCTGGCATTGCAAAATCAGGCTCTATTTGGGCGACGAACTTCCTTCAGCTACTTTCCAGCACAGTGGGATCCGAAGCTTGGAATTCACGTGACTTGAAGTCGCGGC
>JADMIO011475798.1_pt1 | contig 31766 bp, 28 predicted proteins | sample 8958161 | NCBI WGS metagenome assembly JADMIO01 (sample SAMN16585339, study PRJNA669376) | soil metagenome | isolation source: Crop rotation soil | place: USA: Cullars Rotation, Alabama | collected 2011 | reverse complement strand
CGCGACTTCAAGTCACGTGAATTCCAAGCTTCGGATCCCACTGTGCTGGAAAGCGCCGGCCGAAGTGCAGGTGTTCGAGAACCAGCGTCTGCTGGGCAGCAGCAGGACCGATCGCATCATGGTCCCCGCCGGCAAGCACGAACTGGAGTTCGCGAACGAGGCGCTCGGCTATCACTCCTCGCAGGCGATCCAGGTTGCGCCCGGACAGGTGGCGAAGATGAAGCCGGACTGGCCGCAGGGCACGATCGCGATCAACGCGACGCCGTGGGCGAACGTCACGCTCGACGGCCAGGAGCTCGGAGAGACGCCGGTTGGCAACACGCAGGTGCCGATCGGTACGCACGAGGTCATCTTCCGCCACCCGCAGCTCGGTGAGCAGCGCTTCACGGCGACGGTGACGGCGACGACGCCGACGCGGTTGAGCGTCGATATGAGGAAGAAATGAAGATCATCAGGCTCGCAGTGTTGCTCGCGTTCGTTGCGATTCCGGTGCGTGTGTCGGCCGCTGACGGATCGATCACGGCGGCACGCGAACTGTACGCCTCGGCGTCCTACGACGAGGCCCTCACCATGCTGAACGGGCTCGCGACGTCGGTGAACGCGCTCGCCGATCGGCAGGCGATCGACCTGTATCGCACGCTCTGCCTGGTGGCACTCGGGCGCAGCGGGGACGCCGACAAGGCGATCGAGGCGATGATCCAGCGCGACCCGCTCTATCACGCGTCGTCGGACGATATTTCGCCGAAGTTGATGTCCGCGTTCACCGAGGCGCGCAAGCGGATGCTGCCGTCGATCATCCAGAAGGAATACGCCGACGCGAAGGCCGCCTTCGACAAGCAGGACTGGCCGGCGGCCACCGCGGGATTCACGCTCGTGCTGAAAGGCATTGCGGATCCCGATGTGACAGCGCTGGCGGGTGCTCCGCCGCTGTCGGACCTGAAGACGCTTGCGAGCGGCTTCCGCGACTTGAGCGTCAAGAACACGCCGCCGCCTGCACCGCCGCCGGCGCCGAAGCCGGTCTATCCGGTGAAAGCGGTCTACGGTCCCGAGGATTCGTTCGTGATGCCGCCGGTCACGGTCCAGCAGAAGGTGCCGAAGTATCCGGGCAACGTGTTCAAGGAAACGAGCGGCACCGTCGAGTTCACGGTCGACGAGACCGGCGCCGCGGTGTCACCGGTGGTCAAGACCTCGATCGACAGCAACTACGATTCGCTGCTGGTGGCAGCGGTGAAGAAGTTCCAGTATCAACCGGCGACGCTCGAAGGAAAGCCGGTGAAGTATCTGAAACGCCTGACGATCACTGTCTCGCCAACCCCGCAATAGCTTTCCCGGCCGACTCTGTGGGACAAGCCTTTAAGGCTTGTCCCACGAGGCAGTAGAATCACCGGCGTGCGCCGCACCATTCTGATTCTGCTCGCCGCGCTCGCGTCGATGGGCGCGGTCGTCTTCGGCCAGACGAAGGCGGCGACGCCCGTCAAGCTTCCCGACACGATTCCGATCTTTCCGCTCGAGGAGCCGACGCTCTTTCCAGGGATGACTGCGCCCTTCCACATTTACGAGCCGCGCTACCGCGCGATGATCGCTGACGCGCTGAAGGGCAACCGGATCATCGGGATGACGACGCTGCGGCCGGGGTACGAGAAGGACTACGAACGGTCGCCGTCGATTTTTCCGATTGGATGCGCCGGCATCATCGAGGACGTCGAGCAGCTCCCGAACGGCGAATACAACATCACCATCCGGGCGCTCACGAAGTTCCGCGTGACGCGCGAGGAGGCGAGCAAGCCCTACCGCATCGCGCACGTGACGGCGATCGCAGAGCCGCTCGCAGATGCGGACAAGCCGGCGCTGCATGCGCAGGCGCAGCGCATCCAGCAGATCGTCGCCGCGTCGAACGGCAAGACGGGCGTCGGCGCGGTGCCGCCCGACATCTCGGACGAAGAGGTCGTCAACGGCGTGTCACAGTTCGCCCATCTCGACGAGGTCGATCGGCAGACGCTCCTCGAGCAGCCGACTGCCCTCGGCCGCGCGAACGCGCTCGTCCCGATGCTGCAAAAGCTCGTGGCGTCGCCGGCGCCCTGATCGCGAGAACCGGGACCCCGGACAATCCTGTGCGACGAACCACGGTCGTGGTCAACACGCGCGCGGGCGCAGGCCACGACGCAGTAGCGGACCGCATCGTCCAGGCGTTCGCGGCGGCTGACCACGTGGTCGACATCCGCGCCGCGGACGGCCCGAGCGTCATGGTCACCGCAGCTAGCGCGATCGAAGCTGGAAGCGAAGTGATCGTCGCCGCCGGCGGCGACGGAACCGTCAGCGCGGTAGCGGCTGCGGTCGCGGGAACCGGTGCAACGCTCGGCGTCCTGCCGCTCGGCACACTCAACCATTTTGCGAAGGATCTCGGGCTGCCGCTCGATCTGAACAAGGCTGCCGAGGTCGTCGCCGCGGGACAGACGCGATCGATCGACATCGCGGAGCTGAACGGCCGCTCCTTCCTCAACACCGCGAGCATCGGCGTGTACTCGAGGCTGCTCGCCGAGCGCACGGCGCGCGAACGCGGTGGCCGGACGAAGTGGATCGCACACGCGTCCGCAACCGTGAGCGCGATGGCCACCTACCGGCCGGTTCACGCCCTCGTGCAGGACGATACGCGCTCGAATCGAGTCGTCACCCCGTTTGTGTTCGTCGGCAACAACGAGTACCAGCTGAGCGGATGGGAGCTCGGCGGCCGTCGGCGGCTGACCGACGGACGGCTTCATGTGTGCATGGCGCCAGGGATGAGCCGCGGCGGCGTCGCGCGCCTGGTCGTGGCCGCCGCGTTCGGGCGCATTCACATGATCGACGGATTCGAATCGTTCCTTAGCTCCCGCGTGGACGTCGACGTCACGATGCTGCGCGTCCAGGTGTCGCTCGATGGAGAGGTGATCCCGTTTGACGCGCCGCTGCGGTTCCGAAGCCGCCCCTCGGGCCTGCGCGTGCTTGCGCCGCCAGAATCGCCATAGCCGATGCGCACCGTCGTCCATCTCTCGGACATGCATTTCGGCCGCGTCGATCCGCTCGTCGTCGACGTGCTGCGCGAGACGGTCGCGGCCCTCTCACCTGATCTCGTCGCGGTCTCCGGCGATTTCACGCAGAGGGCTCGCGGCGGTCAGTTCAGGAAAGCGCGCGCGTTCTTGGACTCGCTGCCGCGGCCGCAGCTCGTGGTGCCCGGCAACCACGATGTGCCGATGCACAACTTCATCGCGCGGTTCTTCAACCCGCTCGGCCGCTACCGCACGCACATCACGACGGATCTTCAGCCGATGTACGAAGACGATGAACTGGCGGTGATTGGCACCGACACGACGCGATCGTTCACGATCGGAGGCGGAGGCATTCGACATCGCGAGCTGCGCCGGATACGAGAGCTGTTGAAGCAGCCGCGCCGGGCGGTCACCACGATCCTCGTCGCGCACCATCCGTTCGATGAGCCGCACGTGGGCGCGGTGATCGGCCGCGCGCGCCCCGGCGCTGAAGCCGTCGAACTGCTGGCGAGCGACGGCGTCGACGTCTTCCTCACCGGCCACCTGCACGTCACGTTCGCCGGGCCGACGGCGGTTCGCTACAAGATCGGCGGCCGATCCGCGATCGTCGTCGAAGCGGGAACCGCGACGTCGACACGGCTGCGCGATGAACCGAACGCGTTCAACGTGCTGCGCGTCGACGCGCGCGAGATCGTGGTGGAGCACAAGGTCTGGAGTGCGGCCGATCGCGCGTTCGTACCGGGCGAGACGCAGCGCTTCGTCCGCACTCCAGAGGGCTGGACAGGCGGGAAGGGCTAGAAGGGCGGGAAGGGCTAGAAGGGCGGGAAGGGCCCATCTCGCCTATCCCGCCCTCGGCCCCTATTTCCCGATTTCCAGAATCGAGAACGACCCCGGAATCATCGGGCCGTTTCCGCCGCGTCCAGTGGGCGCGCCCGGCGTCGGCGGCGCGTACTCGGCGGCGATGATGAAGATGTGGCCGGTCTTCGAGTCGAGCGTCAGCGTCTTGCCGCGCGTCATCGTCGGCAGCGTCTGCTCGACCACGAAGCTCGTCGGACTGTTCTCCTTGACGATCGTCAGCGTGCCGTCCACGTTCGCGCTGAACGCCTCCATCGTCTGCGGATTGAACTGGGCGCCGTCGGTGCCGGGCCCGATCGGGAGCGCCGTGATGATGTGGCCGTCCTTGGCGCTGAGGATGACCATGTTCTGCGGATTGCGGCAGCTCGCGAAGAGGATCTGGTTCTTCACGTCGAGCGCGAGGCCCGCGCAGGTGCCGCCCTTGTCCATCAGGTCGTACTTCGCCGTGACCGTCAGCGTCTTCGGATCGACGACGGCGATGCCCGCCTTGTCCTCGAGATCGATGTAGACGTGGCCGGCATTGTCCGAGACCGCCTGCTCGGGCTGGCCGCCGATATCGATCGTTCCCTTCACGGTGCCCGCGGCCATGTCGATCACCGTGACGTAGGGCATCGCGTGGCTGAGGACCCAACCCGTTGCCGTCGACGGTTCGTAGAGCATTCCGTCGGGATTGCCCATGACGTCGATCTTGCCGATCGGCATCGCCGTGTTCGTATCGAACAGCGTGATCGGCTTCGTGCTGGCGATCCCGTGATGCGACTTCGGATCGACGACGGCGCCATGGATGTTGCTCATGACGGAGAACTCGCCGGCCGGCATCAGCGTGTCGAGGTTCCAGATCGTCAGGCGCGGCATCGCTCCGCTGCGCGCCACGTACAACCGCCGCCCGTCGGAATCGGCGTTCACGTAGTCGAAGTTGCCGTCGCCGCCGACCTTCGCGGTGCGCAGGATCTTGTACGGCCCCGCCTGCTGTGCAGTGCCCACCGCCACAAACAGCGCCAGCGCGGACGCCAGCACCAACGAGAAACGTTTCATAGGAGCTCTCCTGTGTCGCCGTTATACGCCGAACAGAATGACGGCGTGATGAACCCTTCGACGCCGCTCAGGGCAAACCCTTCGACGGCGCTCAGGGCAGGCGGTTTTCTGCGATGATGGTCGCATGACTCGATACCATCTGGCGCTGGTCGTCCTGGCGATGTTGGGAATGGGTGCTGGCGGTGCCGTCTCGTCGTTCTACGACCTGAAGACCCAGACGCTGCTCGGCAAGCCTGCGGACCTCGGCGACTTCCGCGGCAAGGTCACGCTCGTCGTCAACGTTGCGTCGTATTGCGGCTACACGCCGCAATATAAAGGTCTCGAGGCGCTGCACCGCGAGCTGAAGGACAAGGGCTTCGCCGTGCTCGGTTTCCCGAGCAACGATTTCGGCGAGCAGGAGCCGGGAACGGCTGAGGAGATCGCGACGTTCTGCAAGCGCACCTACGACGTGACGTTCCCGATGTTCTCGAAGGTCGTCACGAGCGGAGCGCAGCAGTCGCCGGTCTACAAGTTCCTCGGGGCGACGGGACATCTTCCACAGTGGAACTTCGCCAAGTACGTGGTCGGTAAAGACGGCAAGGTGCGTGCATTCTTCCCGAGCGAGGTGACGCCCGAGGATCCGCGGCTCCGGCGTGCGATCGCGGACGCGTTGGCGGCCCACTAGGGAGAGAGGCGTGGGAGACGCACAGGACAGCGCGGTCGAGCAGCGCGTCATTGCGCTTGCCGAACAGCTGGGACGGTTCATCGGCACCGTGCAGCGCAAGGCCGACGGATGGCTCGATCGCAAAAAGCTCAATGACGAAGTGACGCGCATCCGCGACGAGGCCTCCTCGTTGCTCGAGCAGATTGCCGCCGTCGCGTCCCCGGCCGAAGAGCGCCCGGGCTCGGAAGGAAAGAAGCGGTCGGCGGACGCGGCACGGCCTCGAGGTCGCAGCGGCGGTACCGTCGATGCGCCGCGCAAGGCGCACCGCAAACGGCCGCCGAGTGCGAAGGGCGCGAAGCATTCCGACTCGCGCATCGCGAAGATCGCCGGCGCGAAGACGATGCGCCGGGGCCAGCGCCGCGGATGATCGTCAGCCTTTGACCACGAACCCCTTCTGAACGAGGATTTGCCGGACGCGGTCGCGAAGGTCGCCGTTCAATTCGACGGCGCCCTCGCCTGCCGTTCCGCCGGTACCGCACGTGCGTTTCAGCTCCTGACAGAGGTCTTTGAGAAACGCGTCGTTCCTGGGAAGGCCGTCGATGACCGTGACGGTCTTGCCACCGCGGCCTTTCTTCTCCATGCGCAGCTTTGCGACGATGCGGGAGGGGAGCGGCTCGTCGCGTCGGCTGCTGCATTGGCAGTTGGCTTCGGGCCAGCCGCACCGCGGGCAGATTCGACCCGCGCCGGTCGAGTAAACGGTGCCGGGCGCGCGCCGCTGCATGGTCATGGACTTATTATCAAAGAAACGATGATCTCGTTCTCGCACATCAGCAAGCAGTACGGGCGGCAAGTCCTCTTCGTCGACGCGTCGTTCCAGCTCAATCCAGGTGAGAAGGTCGGTCTTGTGGGCCCGAACGGCGCCGGCAAGACCACGCTGTTTCGCATGATTGTCGGCGAGGAGTCGCCGGACGACGGCGACGTATCCGTGCCGAAGAAGCTGACGGTCGGCTATTTCCGGCAGGACGTCGAGGAGATGTCGGGACGCTCGGTGCTCGACGAGGCGATCGCGGGCAGCGGCCGTGTCGGCGATCTCCATCACGAGCTGGAGGCGCTGCAGCATGCGATGAGCGATCCCGATCGCGCCGGCGAGATGGATGCAATCCTCGCGCGCTTCGGCACGGTGCAGGAGGAATACGAGCACAGCGGCGGCTACGCGCTCGAAAGCCAGGCGCGCGAGGTGCTGCACGGGCTCGGCTTCGACGACGAGCGGATCGACGGCGACGTGGGCGCGCTGTCGGGCGGCTGGAAGATGCGCGTCGCGATGGCGCGCGTCCTCCTCGGGCGCCCCGACGTCCTGCTGATGGACGAGCCCACCAACCACCTCGACATCGAATCGATCGTCTGGCTCGAGGACTTTCTGAAGTCCCTCCCCGGGGCGCTGCTGATGACGTCGCACGATCGCGATTTCATGAACCGCATCGTGACGAAGATCGCCGAGATCGACGGCGGCGAGATCACCGTCTACAGCGGCAACTACGACTTCTACGAGCGTGAGCGCGCGCTGCGCGAGGCGAACCGCGAGGCGGCCTACGCGCGGCAGCAGGCGATGCTCGCGAAGGAGCAGCGTTTCATCGAGCGCTTCCAGACGCACGCCGCGAAGGCCGCGCAGGTGCAGAGCCGCATCAAGGCGCTCGAGAAGATCGAAAAGATCGAGCTGCCCAAGCGGCGCCGCGTCGTGAAGTTCGACTTCCGCCAGCCGCCGCGATCGGGCGATCAGGTCGTCACGCTCGAGCACGTCGCCAAGGCATACGGCCGTCGCGTCATCTACGACGATCTCAATCTCAACGTCCGGCGCGGCGAGCGCTGGTCCGTCATGGGCAAGAACGGCGCGGGGAAGTCGACGCTGCTGAAGATGGTGGCCGGCGCGCTCGCGCCCGATTCCGGCAGCGTCACGCTCGGCGCGAGCCTGAAGATGGGCTACTTCGCCCAGCAGGCGCTCGACATCCTCGATCCGGATCTCACGATCGAGGAGCAGCTGCAGAAGGACTTTCCCGATGAATCGATCGGCGTCCTCCGCAACCTCGCGGGGGCCTTCCAGTTCTCGGGCGACGACGTGGACAAGAAGATCCGCGCGCTGTCAGGCGGCGAGAAGACGCGCCTCGTGATGGCGCGGATGCTGCTGAATCCGCCGAACTTCCTCGTCCTGGACGAGCCCACCAATCACCTCGATCTCGCGACCAAGCAGATGCTCGTCGAGGCCCTGGCCGATTACGAGGGGACGATGCTGTTCGTCTCGCACGACCGCGCGTTCCTGCGCGGCCTCAGCAACCGCGTGCTGGAGCTGGGAGGGGAGAGCGGCGTCGACGCGGAGCCGCATGTGTACCTGGGCTCGTATGTCGAATACGTGGCGCGCACCGGGCACGAAGCGCCCGGCGTGCACCACTAGCGTGCGCTGTCACGGCTAGCCACGACGATCACGAAGACGTTTTTAGCCACGAAGCACACGAAGTTCACGAAGAAACACAGATCACAAAGACGGTTGGGTACATGCGCGCCACGCCGATTTGCGGTCGCCGGGCCGCCGTAGGCGGCCACAGCTTCGTGTTCTTTGTGTTCTTCGTGGCTAAATCGTGACAGGCGCGCCACGCCTGGCGCAGTCGTGCGGACGTTGACCCCCACACTACTTGGTCGATGTCACCGGCGGCAGGTCAGCGAGCTTCGCGCCGCCGATCCAGACCGTGTCGATCGTTCGGGTGTTGAGGATGTTCTGCAGCGGATTGCCGCGCAGGACGACGAGGTCGCCCCACTTGCCCTTTTCGAGCGTGCCGACGTCCTTCAGCTCCATGATCTTCGCGGCGTTGCCGGTCGATGCCGTGATGACCTGCATCGGCGTCATGCCCGCCTTGTTCATCATCTCCATCTCGACCTGCTCGAAGTAGCCCTGCCAGCGGCCCGGGTTGTTCGCCACGCCGCTGTCGGTACCCATGCCGATCGTGACGCCCGCATCGCTGAGGATCTTCAGGTTCTTGTTCGCCTGGACGAGCGCGCCGCGGATCATCTCGGTCGTCGGATCCTTCTGCACCTTCTGGTGCCACTCCTCGGTCGAGAGCATCGGCACCTGCTCGTTGTAAAGCGCACGGCCGCGCAGGAAGAACGGGTCCTTGAAGAAGTCGGGTGTCTTCTCGTAGACGAACACGGAGAGGTCGCGCGTGAGCGTCGGGATGTAGGCGACGTTCTTCTGCCTGATCTCCGCGACCAGCGATGCCGGCACGTCGCCGTCCCGGATGCTGTGCGCGAGGATGTCGACGCCGTCATCGACGGCCGCCTGCGCATCCTTGATGTAGTAGATGTGCACGGCGACCTTCATGTTCTTCTTGTGCGCCTCGTCGATGATCGCGCTCCACACCGGGCGCGGCATGTCGTTCGGGCTGCCGTTGATGTGGAACTTGATCACCTGCGCGTGCAGGCCGGCGAGCCGATCGACGCTGGCACGCGCCTCTTCCGGCGTCTTGCCGATCGCGTTCAGTCCCGCCGTGTAGAGGCGGGCGCGGTCGAGCGCCGGGTGATCCTGCTCGTGCATCAGGTCGAAGCCGGTCATCTCGTCGGCCATCGTCGACCCGAGGCTGACCGTGCTCGTGATGCCGTACATCGCGTAGGTCTTCAACCGCCGCACGAGGTCGTCGCGCACCGGCAGCGTCGCATTCCGCTCGACGTTGAGGTGCGCGTGCGCGTTGATGAAGCCGGGAACGATGGTCTTGCCCGACTCGTCGATGCGCTGCGCGCCGGCCGGAATCTTCACCGACGCCGACGGTCCGACGGCGTCGATGCGCCCGTTCACCAGGACGATGGTGCCCTTGTCGATCGGCGCGCGGCCGGTGCCGTCGATGATGCGCGCGTTGACGAGCGCCACGGTCGGCGCAGTCGTCTGCGCCTGCGGCGCCGGCGCGAAGAGTGTGGCGAGCGAGAGAGCGATCGCGACGATCGGAATGATGGTTTTGGTCATTGCAGTGTAGGGCGGGGCTTTACGCCCCGCCACCCCTAGTTAGCGCTCGCCGTCTGCCTCGGCTGCGCCGGGAACATCTTCATGAAATCGGCCCACGGCATCGGCTTGCCGTGGATAGGCACGATCGTCTGCACATCGAGCCCGAGCGCCCGCACGTTGTTGCGGAGCGTCGTCATGTCGCGCGTCGGCATCGCCGGCAGCGGATTGTTCGTGTTGATGATGTCGTTCTCGAGGAGGAGCTTCTCCTTCGGCAGGTAGGCGTAGAGCATCCCTTCCGCGTGCTGCAGCGGGTTCGCGTAGTAGATGTGCATCACGCGCCCCTGGTCCTCGAGCGTGTAGTTCTCGCGCACCGCTTCCCAGTAGTAACCCTCGGCGAGCTCGGTCGGCGGCCACTGCGACACCATGTCGGGCTTCATCGTGCGCGGCACGTAGTTGATGATGTCGTGCCGGTAGTAGTCGTAGTTGTGGTCCGACGTGATGAATGTCGCGCCGATGTGCGAGTACGCGCGCAGGCCGGCGATCGCGTCGGAATGCTGGTGCGAGTTGACCAGGTAGCGGATCGGCTTGTTCGGGATCTGCTTGGCAATCGCCTCGATGGTGCGCAGCGCGAAGTCCTCGCTGCGCGGCGCTTCGAACACGGCGATCCAGCGCGGGAACTCGACGGCGACGCTCTTGTAGCTGCCGTTCTCGAACGAGTAGACGCCGTCGGCCAGCTTCGTCATCGTCGGGTTGACCTGCGGCTGGTAATTGCGCACGGCGTCGGGAACCGCGACCTGGTCGGGGCAGACGTTGGCCTGGACCATCTTCATCGTGCCGCCGAACGCGTTGTGGCCGGCGGTGTACATCTGCGCCTGGAAGTTGTCGTCGAGCCCTTCATGCGAGTGCCAGCCGGTCGGGAACTTGATGCCGTTGCCGGCGTCGATGTAGCTCTCGTTGGTGAACTCATGCTCGTAGTTCAGGTCGCCGAACGTGTCGTCGGGCACGACCGTGTGCATGCGCTGGAGCATGTGCTCCTTGTTGACCGTCGCGTCGATCTTGAAGCCGCCCGGTGCGGTGATCTGCACGACGTTGGTGATCTCGGGGATGACCGTCGGGCCGTCGCGCCCCTTCTCGCCAAGCTCCCAGCGCCAGGTCGCCTTCGGGTTCGCGCCCGGCATCTGCGCGGCCTTGAGGAAGCCGTGCGGATTCATCCAGAGCTCGATCGGGAAGACCGCGGCGACATCCGGCTCGTTCGGCACCGGCTGGCCCATCGCGCCGTCCATGTGCCACGCATACACCTTCGGGCCCGATGCGTTCAGCATGAAGATCTGATGCGTCTGCGTCTGGAGCGGGCCATCCAGCCAGCCGATCCCGTACTTCCACGCAGCGGGAGCGAGCCCCGGCTTGCGGTCGAACTCCTCCTTCATCGTCTTCGCCTGCCAGTTCATCGTCCGCGTGTAGTTGTTCAGCGCGTCGATGCGCGGCCAGTCGATGTTCTTGCCGGCCTCCTTCTGCTGCCCGACGGCGCCGTCGTAGCCGGTGCCGGAGATCGTCACGCAGTTCAACTTGTCGTTGCCGATTGCCTGGATCGCGGCGGCGAGGATCGGCTTGGGATCGACGAACCCGGGCGGCAGCTGCTGCGTCGCGACGGCACCACCCATCACGGCGAAGAGGCCCGCAACGATCACGGGCAATGCGAATTTACGCAACATCTCAACCTCCAAAAATTCAATGAGTCGTCGCGGTTTGCGTCGCCGCGGCAGGATAGGTCTGCCAGGTGCGCGCGGGCACCTCGGACACACCCGGCTTGCTGTAGTCGCACACACCTTGCGGGAACACGGTCTTGAGATCGGCGAGCTGCGCGTCGGTGACGGGCCGCTTGTAGTCCGACTTGTCGATCGGCTTGAGCTGGCACTTGATCCGATCGTTGGTCAGCGGCTGACCGGCCACTTCGCGCACGTTGGAGTACACGGGGAACATCGCCGCGCACTTCGCGGCATCCTTGATCTCCTCCATCTTCGCCGTGTAGCACGCGTCGGTCAGCCCGGCCGGCTTGTTGCGGATGACCTTCTCGCGGGCCGTTCCCGGCGCGGTGTCCTTCTGAATCGCCGCGACCCACTTGTCGAGGACGTCGAGATTGTCGTCCTGCGACTTGAACAGCGGCGCGCCCGGCGCGTAGACGCGCGAGATCTGGTTGTCGGCGTTGCCGTTGGCGGCGACGAGGCGCGCGCGCACGATCGTGCCGTCGTGCGTGTCGTGCACGTTGCCGCCGGGCCCCTCGGTGTACGGACGCATGTCGATGATCGGCAGCGCCGCGAGCCCGTGCGCCGCATCGTCGAAGCGGCCGCTGTCGTAGGCGATGCGCAGCGCCTCGGGATCCGCGACGTCGCGCTGCGGCACGAGGTTGCCGTTGACGTCGTGGCCGCCGGCGAGCCGGTTGATGTCGATGAACTGCGCGAAGTTGATCTTGCCGTCGTTGAACGCCTTCAGCCCGTACTGCACGCCGACGTTGTCGAACGGCCGCCGCGCGAAGCCTGTCCGCGGGTCGATGCCGTAGACCGCCGACAGCGCGTCCTGATACGTGCAGCGCGCGCCCTTCGGATTCTTCTCGGCGTCGTAGCGGATGTTCAGCGGCACGGTGTTCAGGTCGCAGTTCAGGGCCGCCGCGAACGCCGCGTAGCGGAGCTTGTTGTTCGTGCAGTAGTCGAAGTGGCTGTAGCCCGACACCGCGGTCTTCTGATCGACGGTGAACGGCTCCTTCGAGACCGTCATCGCGCGGTCGATCAGCTCGCAGTCCTGCATCTGCATCTGGAACGTCAGCGTGTCGGCGAAGCTGGCCGTCGGATCGATCGCGTCGAGCAGCCCCGGATAGTTGTTGGCGATCATGTGCTGCTGCATCGACCCGCCGGAGCGGCCGCTGCCGATCGTCCACTTCACCGCGCCGAACTCCTCGATGAAGTGCTCCTTCACCATCATCATCGTCTCGGCCGAGACGACGTCGTTGGCGTAGGTGCCGAAGACGTTCAGCGACGAGCCGGCAACCGCGAATCCCTTTGCGACGGGGTAGTCGCCGTACTGGCCGTCCTCGATGTTGAAGCGTCCGCCGTTCAGGCCGCCGATCGTGCGTCCCTGGTGATAGCCCCACGCGACGCCGCCGCCGAACGTGTAGACGAGACGCCCGTTCCACGCGCCGCCGTTATTCCACGGCGTCGGATCCTTCGCCGCCGGATCGTAGAGCACGGCGATCGAATAGATCGCGCGGTTGATCGTCCCCATCTCGCGGCGAACGATGTACGGCACGGTCTTGCCGTCGCTGGTCGTCGTCATCGCGATGTCGGTGGGACGCGGGCCGTTGGGATCGAACGGCTTGAATGGATTCACCACCGCGCCGCGGCCGCCCCGGCCACCTCCGCCGGCGAAGCCGTTCGCGTTGTCGGCCGCCGCGAGGTCGCCGCCCTGTTCGGGCGTGCCGGCGGGAACGGTGTTCGTGCGATAGAAGTACTCGACCTTCGTCGGCGCCGAACAGTCGGCGTCGGTCGGCACGCCGAGGCCGACGGCCTGCGTCTCGCACGCGAACGGCGTCTGATGCGGACTGTAGAGCAGCGGTCCGGTGATCGGATGGTTGGTGATCGTCAGCTGCGCGACCGTTTTGCTGCCGCGCATCGACGCGGAGAGCGCGTTCGATCCGACCTGCAATCCCGTGAGCAGCCCGACGAATCCCTTGGAATCCGCCGCTGGTTTGAACGAAGCGCTCACATCCTTGCCATTGAGCCGCACGGTGAGGTTCTTTGCCGTGAGCGTCGCCGGGCCCGTGAGCTGTACGAGGACGTCGCCGCCGGTCACGAACTCGGCGCGTGTCGACAGCGTGCGAAGCTCCAACGCCGGCGCCGTGGTCTGCTGCGCCGCGGTCGATATCGACAGCGCAGACGTCACCACGAGGATTCCGACGGCGGCAAAGCGCTTCATTTGTGTTTCCTCCGCGAAAGCGGAAAGCATAGCGCCGATGTGCCATAACTCCAACAGACAGCGGCAGATATTTGCGGTCCGATCCTTGACGGCCGGGGTTCAATCGGCTACAAACAGCTGTTTCTCGCCAGCGCGGGCTTCTTGCGACAGCAACACGAGTTCTCTTGCGGAAAATACGGGTTCTCTGAAGGAGACGACGAATGCAGTTCAGTACTGTCAGGCGCGTAGTACTGGTCCTCGCGCTTCTGGCGCTTTCGCCCCTCAAGGGCTTTGCACAGGAAGCGGTTCTCACCGGCACGATTACCGATTCCACCGGTGGCGTACTTCCGGGTGTGACGATTACCGCGACGCACACGGATACGGGCAACACGTTCGTCGGCGTCAGCGACGAAAAGGGCGGCTACCGCATTCCGGTTCGCGTCGGTGCGTTCAAGATCGACGCGGAGCTCGCGGGCTTCGGAACCGTGACGCGTCAGACTGACCTGCTGGTCGGCCAGACAGTGGTGCTCAATCTGCAGATGGCTCCTTCGACCGTGCAGGAGAACGTGACCGTCACCGGCGAAGCGCCGCTCGTCGACACGGCGAGCTCGACACTCTCGTCGAACGTCGATCCGCGGCAGATGCAGGATCTGCCGGTCAACGGCCGCAACTGGATGGACCTGACGCTGCTCGCGCCGGGCAGCCGCGCGAACGCGGTCGCCGAGGTGCCGGTCAATTCGACCGGCGTCGGCATTTCGTTTCAGCTCAATCTCGACGGCCAGCAGGTGACCAACCAGGTGGCGCTGACCTTCGGGCAGCCGCGATATAGCCGCGATGCGATCGGCGAGTTCGAGTACGTCTCGAACCGGTTCGACGCCGCGCAGGGGCGCTCGGCCGGCATCCAGGTGAACGCGATCACCAAGTCGGGCACGAACACACCGGGCGGCACGGTCTCGGGCTACTTCCGCAACTCGAACTGGGGATCCGCGAAGGATCCGGTGGCCAAGGTGGTGCTGCCGTACCAGGATCAGCAGATCAGCACGACCTACGGCGGCCCGATCATCAAGGACCGCATCCACTACTTCGTGAACTACGAGTACGAGCGCGAGCCGCAGACCTACGTCTACAACACGCCGTACCCGAAGTTCAACGGAACGGTGACCGGTCCGCGCCGTCAGGATACGGAGATGGGGCGCTTCGACTTCCAGTTCTCGCCGAAGACGCGCTTTACCGCCCGCGGCAATCGCTACGACAACCGCATTCCGTACGACTCGCGCTACACGGGCGGTTCCGACAAGACGGTGTCGGGCGCGATCGGCACGAACCGCCGCTCGGAGCAGGAATACGGCGACCTGACGCAGGTGCTCGGCTCGCAGATGGTCAACGAGATCAAGGGCGGCCACTCGCTGTTCCACTGGAACCAGTTCCCGCACGTGACGAACTCGCACGCGCTGCCCGGCATGGTGCAGGGGTTCGGCGCGCCGGTCATCAACCTGCGCGGCTTCACGCTCGGCCAGCCGCACGCGATCACGCCGCAGAACATCCGTGAAGAGGACTACGACATCCAGGATCAGTTCACGATGTCGTACAACGCCAAGGGCCGCCACGACGTGAAGCTCGGTGGCGAGTACATGCACGACTTCACGTGGGAAAACACGTGCCAGACGTGCATGGGCCAGTACACGTCGAACAACGGGACCCTGTCGCCGGATGTGATCCAGAACATGATCGTCGACCCGTTGAACGTCGACACGTGGAACCTGGCGCCGCTGTCGCCCGTGACGACGGTCTATCTCCGCAACGTGGCGATGACCGCCTCGCCGTTCTCGCGGCCGTCTGGCAATGACGGCTTCACCGAGTACGCGCCGCGGCACGTCCTCGCGTGGTGGGCGCAGGACGACTGGCATGCCACCAGCAAGCTGACGCTGAACCTCGGCGTCCGCTATGACGCGAACATCGGCGAGTTCGTGAACTGGGTCGCCTTCGAGCCGTTCATCAAGGCCGGCCGTCCGAACGATCTCAACAACATCGCGCCGCGCCTCGGGTTCAACTACGCGCTGAACGAGAAGACGTCGATCCGCGGCGGCTACGGGCTCTACTACAGCGAGGCGACGGGGCAGCCGCCGCTCTTCACGCTGCGGTACGTCCAGCAGATCGCGATGACGGTCAACAACGACGGCCGCGCGGACTTCGCGACGAATCCGTTCAACGGACCGGCGCCGAGTTACGACCAGGCCAAGGCGCTGCTTTGCGCGTTCCAGGCGAACCCCGCGGCGCCGACCTGCAACCTGCGTCACAGCACGTCGAACTTCGCCGCGCCCGACAACGTCGATCCATTCAGCCACCAGGCGTCGCTCGGCTTCCAGCGGCAGGTTGGTGCGCAGATGTCGCTCGAGGCCGACTGGGTGTACACCGGCGACCGCAGCCAGCTCACGTCGCGCAACCTCAACGTGTCGTACAACCCGGCGACGGGCGCGCCGTACCCGCTGACCGGGACGGCGAATTTCATCAACCGTCCGTTCCCGGGCTGGGGCTCGATCACGTCGAACCGCAACGACGGCAAGCAGAACTACAAGGGGCTGCAGACGTCATTCACCAAGCGGATGGCGAACCACTGGCAGGCGTCGGCGACCTACACGTACTCGCGCGTGAGCGTGTTCGATACGCTGCCGCTGAACCCGGGCTGCTCGCAGCCGATGACGACGGTCGCGGGGAGCGGCGTCTATTCGTGCACCACGCCGATCACGCTGCAGCAGGACATCACGTGCAACTGCTGGTATGCGGGCAACGACCAGCACAACCGCGCGACGTTCAACGGCATCTGGGAAGCGCCGAAGGGGATCCAGCTCAGTGGTCTCTATATCTATGGCGACAACGGCCACCTGACGCCGAGCTCCGGTTTCGATTACTACGCGCAGGGCAGCACCGGCGGGCGCCGCATGCAGGACGGCACGGTGATCGCGAGGAACTCGTTCAAGCCGGGTTCGCTCCACCGCGTCGACATGCGTCTGCAGAAGCGGTTGTCGTTCTCGCAGCGCTACAAGCTGGACGGGATCTTCGAGGTGTACAACCTGTTCAACCGCGCGAACTTCGATCCGACGCTCTACACGACCAACATGTCGAATGCGAAGTTCGGTCAACCCAACTCGAGCACGACGCTGGCGTACACGCCGCGCATGCTGCAATTCGGGTTCAGAACGCAATTCTAGAAAGGGGCGAGTGGCGAGGGGCGAGTGGCCAGGCTGTTCAGGCCTTAGTCGCTCGCCCTTTTGCCTGAGACAGCCCTCGCCCCTGGCCCCTGGCCCCTTGCCCCTGCGGTGTAATACACCGCATCCACCGGCATCTTGTTCACCTTGTAGTCCCGGTCCTTGAACGGATACGCGGGGCGTGGCTGCGAGTCGATGAACGCCGCGACGTGCTGCGCGTCCTCGTCGCTGATGTTCCCCGGATCGAGGTACGGCATCGTGTAGCGGATCATGCCGGCGAGCGTGTAGACGCGCGCGGCACCCGCGCCGTCGTTCCAGGAATTCGGTCCCCAGAGCGGCCCGGCCTTCTTGTCGCCGATCAGAACGCCCTGGCCGTCGGCGCCGTGGCAGCTCGTGCAGCGCTCGGCGTAGATCGCTTCGCCCTTCTTCGCATCGAGCTTGTCGAGCGGCAGGAGCTTCGCCTGCGCGATCGCGTTCTGGCCGCGCCACGTCGGGTTCTTGCCCACCGCGGTCCCCTTGGCGAGCCACGTGATGTACGCGTCGATGGCGAGCACTTCCTTCGATGTCGGCGTCGGCAGCTCCTCCGGCTTCTCAGTGCTGCCCGTCGCGTTCTCGCTGCGGAGGAAGCAGTCGGTAATCCGGTCGCCGAGGCTGAAGAGGCGCGCCGATCGATTGTTGTATTCGGGGAACATCGCCGACACGCCGACGAGCGGCAGCGATCGTTCCCGCTGTCCACCGTTCAGGTGACAGTTCGTGCACGACATGCCGCCCGGCGCCAGCTGCGGCGCCTCGCCGGGCGTGTTGGTGAACAGCTTGAATCCGCGGCGGATCTCGTCCGAGAGCTTCGACTTGTCGAGCGAGGTGTCGGTCAGCGGGTTCTTCGGGAACTCCCACGCCGCCACCATCGTCACGCTCGAGGCGATGAGCGGGCCGGTCATCGTGATGCGCGGCGCCGATGCCGCGGCGGGCGGGTTTGGGGGCTTGCTGCAGTGTGCAGCCGCGGCGCCAATCACTACGAAGGTCGCAATGGTTTTCGTGTGCTTCGTGAATGCCCTCAGGCCTTCGTGGTTAATCGTCATTGACCGGTGATGAATGGGAATCTAACATACGCGCCATGAGAACACGACTGTTGCTGCTCGTCGCCTGCCTGTTCGCCGCGCTCACGACCGTTGCGGCGCAGAACGTCACCAAGGAAAACGTCCCGGGCGTGACCAACTTCGCGCGCGTCGAGACGACGATCGCGTGCGCGGGGGCGACGACGCCGGGCGCTGTCGCGGACATCAAGAAAATGGGCTTCGCGTCGATCGTGAACCTGCGCGAGGCGGGCGAGCAGGGCGCCGACCTCGACGCCGAGGAAGCCGCCGCGAAGGCCGCGGGCATCACCTACATCCACCTGCCGTTCAACACGGCGAAGCCCGATCCGGCGGTGGCCGATCAGTTCCTCAAGGTCATCACCGAGCCGAAGAACAACCCGGCGTTCGTGCACTGCGCCAGCGCGAACCGCGCGTCGGCGATGTGGATGATCAAGCGGATGATGATCGACAACTGGGATGCCGACCGCGCGGGCACCGAAGCCGCGGCGCTCGGCCTGACCAACGGCGCGCTCAAGACGTTCGCACTCAACTACGTCCAGAGCCATAAGCACTAGGCGAGAAGGGCAGGAGAGGCGGGAGGGTTTTTCCCTTCCAGCCCGTCTTGCCCGTCCCGTCCGCACGTTGCCACCCATCACCGCGCTTCTAGCACTGATTATCTTCGCCGCCGGTGTGCTCGCCGGCGCGCTCGGGATCATGCTCGGGCTCGGCGGCGGCATCTTCCTCGTTCCGCTCCTCTCGCTCGCGCTCGGCTTCTCGCTTCGCTCCGCCGCCGCCATCAGCCTCATGACCGTGATCGCCACGTCGAGCGCGGTCGCGTCGGCGCGCGCCGGCCAGCACCTGATGAACCTCCGCTTCGGGATGCTGCTCGAGGTCGCGACGGCGGCGGGCAGCCTCCTGGGCGGCATCACCGCGCAGTTCGTTTCCGAATCGACGCTGCAGCGCACCTTCGGCATCGTCGCGATCGTCGTCGCGATCGTGATGCTCACGCGCATCAACCGCCGCAACGTCATCACCGATCCGGATGTTGATCCGGGCCGCCTCGGCGGACGCTTCTACGACGCCGACAGCGGGCAGACGGTCACGTATCGCATCAGGCGGATGCCGGTGGCGATTACGGCGTCGTTCATCGCGGGAAACCTCTCGTCGCTGCTCGGGATCGGCGGCGGCGTGATCAAAGTTCCCGTGCTCAACGCGTGGTGCGGGATGCCGATGCGGGCGGCGGCCGCGACGAGCGCGATGATGATCGGCGTCACCGCCACCGGCGGCGCGATCATCTATTACGGACGCGGCGACCTGCAGCCGCTGGCGGCTGCGCCGGCCATCCTCGGCGTGCAGGTCGGCTCCTGGGTGGGCACGCATTTCGCCGAGCGCGCATCGGTCAAGTGGCTCAAGGGATTGATGGTGGCGATCCTGCTGATCGTTTCGGTGCTGATGTTTCTGCGGAGCATGCGATGACACGAGGCGTGCACCACGACCCCGGACCGCTCGAAACCGAGATCGGCAAGTTGCTGCACGTGGGTGTCGTGACGAGCACCACGCTGCTGGCCGCCGGAGTGCTGCTGTCGATCAGCGGCGCCGCCGATCGGATCGCGCAGCTGCTGCTCGCGGCTGCGATCCTGATTCTGCTGGCCACGCCCGCCGCGCGCGTAGTGGTATCGATTGCCGGCTACGTCCGCGACCGCGACTGGCTGTTCGTCACGCTGACGATGATCGTCCTGCTGACGCTCGCCGGCAGCGTCGTCGCCGCGTTCTGGCGCTAGCCGTCTCCCGTTCCAAGCGCCAGCGGCGGAAGCCTGAAGAGATTCTGGATGCGTACGTATATCGCGCCGAACGCGCCGGCGCCGATGAGCGCGCCCGCCAGCGCCGCAATCGCGTACACCTTCCCCTCGCCGATGTTGACGAAGATCGGGCCCGGGCACATCCCGCAGATCGACCACCCGACGCCGAACATCAGGCCGCCGACGATGTTGCCGCGGTGCTGGGGTTTCATTTCGATCTCGATCCGACGGCCGCCGGCGGTGCGCCCGTGGCGCTTGATCAACCAGAGGCCCGGTGCAGTGATCGCCACCGCGGTTCCGATGATTCCGTAGAGCTGAAAGCTCTGAAACAGGAACATCGACTGGATGTAGTTGTAGTCGGCCGCGCCCGAACGACTGAGGACGAGGCCGAAGATGACGCCGAGCAGGAGATAGAGGAGCGTCAACGCCCAACTCCCAACGCCCAACTCCCAAGCAGCACGCGGTAGATGAACTGCGTCGTCGCGATGCCGCCGATCATGAAGCTGAGCGTCGTGACCAGGCTTGGCAGCTCGAAGTTGGAAAGCCCGAAGATGCCATGTCCGCTCGTGCAGCCGCCGCCGAGCCGCGTGCCGAAGCCGATGAAGAGGCCGCCGACGAAAAACCACGCGAGCTTCCCGGCGTGGCCGAGCGCCAGCGCCCGATCGAGCATGCCGAGATCCCAGCGCGGCGCCCATCCGACGCTCAACGCGGCCGACAAGAATCCGCCGATCAGCAGGCCGACGATGAATGGCAGCCGCCATTGGCGTCCGGATCGGACGGTGTTGCGACGAAAGTACGGGAACGTCACGACGAGGCTGCAGACGTCCTCGAAGCCGGTTGAAATTCCGAGCCGGCGATTCGCGAGGAAGAGCAGCGCGAGCGTGACGGCGGCGATGCCGGCGCCGCCGGCTGCCCAGTGGAGCGGCGGCATCTGCGTGAGGATCAGCGGCATGAATATGGGCCGGCTGAAGCCGGCCCCCACATCTTAGCGAATAACCCCGCGGCGGACGGCGTAGAGAACGATCTCCGCCGCGCTGTGGACGTCGAGCTTGTCCATGATGCGCGCGCGGTGTGTTTCGACGGTGCTCGGGCTGATGTAGAGCAGCGCGGCGATGTCCTTGTTCGTCTTCCCCTCGGCGATGAGCTGAAAGACTTCGCGCTCGCGGTCGGAGAGTGTCTCGTATCGATCGACGACCCCCGCCTCGCCGGAGCGTTGCTTCACGTAGTCGTCCAGCATCAGCCGCGCGACCGCGGGGCTGAAGAACGATTTGCCTTCCGAGATCGCCGAGACGGCCTGCAGCAGATCGACGTCCGCGGAGTCCTTGAGCAGGTACCCGGCGGCGCCCGCGTGCAGGATTTGCGTCACGTACGCTTCGTCGGCGTGCATGCTCAACACGAGGACGCGGACGCCGGACACGCGCTTGACGATCTGGCGCGTCGCTTCGATGCCGTTGAGGAGCGGCATCGCCACGTCGAGGATGGCGACGTCAGGCTTGCTTTCCTCCGCCTGGCGGACGGCCTCGCGCCCGTCGCCAGCCTCGGCGACGACGTGCCAGTCGGGCCGTTCTTCGAGCACTTTGCGGAGACCCTGGCGAACAACGGTGTGATCGTCGGCGAGCAGTATTCGTAGTCCCATTCCTTGCCTTACTTATCCCGCGCGAAGTGCCGCAGGTTCGAGTGGTGCATCCGCGGCGGCCGCGGCCAGCGGCAGGCTCACGGATACGACCGTGCCTCCGCCGTCGCGTTCGCCGATGGTGAAGGTGCCACCGAGCGCCTGCGCGCGCTCGCGCATGCCAATGAGGCCGAGGCCGCGCGCCGACTTGACGCGTGTCGCGACCGGGCCGATGCCGCGGCCGTTGTCTTCGATCGTCAGCCGCAGGATGCGGCCGCCGGAGTTGAGCGAAACGGTGCAGGCCGTCGCCCCGCTGTGTTTCGCCACGTTGCTGAGCGCTTCCTGCACGATGCGATAGACGCAGACCTCGATCTCGGGAGCGAGCCGCGCGTCCAGCGTCTCGGCCAGCTGCGCGCGAATGCCGCTGCGATGCGAGAAGTTGCGGAGGTACGTCGTCAGCGTCGCCGGCAGGCCGAAGTCGTCGAGCGCCGAGGGGTGGAGCAGCTGCGACATGTCGCGGACGCTGCGCAGCGCGTCCTCGCTGATGTCGCGCGCCTCCTCGAGCGCGCTGCGGCCGCGCGCGTCGACGTCGCTCCGCAGCGCGATGCCGATGTCCATCTTCACCGCCGTCAGCGCCTGGCCGACCGCGTCGTGCAGCTCGCGCGCGAGCGACCGCCGCTCCTGCTCCTGCACGTCGACGAGCCGGGCCGACAGCCGTTCGAGATCTTCGCGGTTCTCGCTCTCGATGCTGCGCTGGCGCTCGATCTGCCGCTGGAGGCGGTTGACGTGGCGCGACGCCATCACCGCGACGAACAGCGCGACGACGAGCGTGCCGACCCCCATCGACACGAGACGCGTGCGCACCTGGCCGTACAGCTCGTCGGTCTCCTGCTGGCGCCGCTGGTTGGCGACGCCCTGGAGCGCCGCAATCTGGTCGGCGATTTCCAGCACGTTCTCGCGCCGCGGCACGACGCGGTCGCGCAGCACGGCGGCGGCATCGGCGGGTGATCGCGCCTGGCTGCTGAAGGCGATGTCGCGCGACGCCCAGTAGTCGGCAAGCTCCGCCTGCAGGCGCACCCAGTGTTCGCGTTCGTCTGCGGACGTGACGTCGGGGACGTAGCTGCGAACCAGCGCATCGACCTCCTGGCGGAGGCGGGCGAACTCGGCCTGGTACATGTCGCGGCGCGCCGACGCGCCGTCAATCAGCGCGTCGCGCAGGTAGATCGAGCCGAGCAGGACGTTGGTGCGAATCTTCGACAGCGTCTCGTCGCCGCGGACGTACGAATCGTGCACGCTGGCCACGTTCTGCTCGATCTGCTCGAGGCTGCGCAGCAGCTGGTAGCCCCACAAGAGCCAGAGCGCGAAGACGATGGCAAAGCCGGTAAGGAGCGCGGCGCGAACGCTCGCCATTCACGAGATCGTACCACCTCGCGCCATCGGGCCGGCTGCTGGGCGCGAATACTGTCCGGACGGGATAGCCGAGGCGGCTGATCGCGCGATACCTTGGGAGAGTCTTTTCTGCAGCTCCACCCGCGGCGCTTGTCCCCGTCAGCGGGTGCTGGTGCGCGCAGCCACAAACCCCACGGTCGCCGTGGTTGCGCGCACATCTTCTCCACACGAAAAAGGTCAGTTCGGGCCGGCTGTCTCACCGGCCCTTTTTTTGTACGCGTCCGGCTGACGCCGGACGTTCCCGCCGCCGGGGGAGGGCGCTGAATCCTCTTACTTCCCGACCACGCGCATGTGCGTGGGCGCCGCGGGGGCGTGGTTGCGCGTCATGAAGAACTGAATCGCGGGCGTCACGATCAGCGAGAGGACCATCGAGATCAGGATGCCGCCGATCACCGCGATGGCGAGCGGCTGCAGCATCTGCGAGCCGGCGCCGATCGCGAGCGCGAGCGGCAGCATCCCGGCGACGGCCGCCATCGCCGTCATGACGATCGGGCGCAGCCGGCGGCGTCCGGCCTGGACGATCGCTTCCTCGGGATCGAACCCCACGGACACGAACTTCTCGTTCGCGTCGAGCAGCAGGATGCCGTTCTTCGCCACGATCCCGATCACCATGATCAGCCCCATGAACGACGACACGTTGAACGTCATGCCCGTGATCAACAAGGCGAGCAGGACGCCCGACGTCGACAGAATCGCCGACGAGAGGATCGCGATCGGCGCGCTGAACGTGCCGAACTCGAACAGCAGGACGAGGAAGATCAGCACGATGGCCAGCGCGAGCACGGTCGTCAGGTCGCGGAATGACTGCTGCTGCTCCTTGTAGGTTCCGCCGTACTCGACGCGCACCGACGGCGGCAGCTTGAGATCCGCGATGGTCTTCTGCACCGCGGCGATGCCGGTGCCGATGTCCGTGCCTTCGAGACGCGCCGTCACCTGCACGACGCGCTGCTGGTTGTCACGAATCACTTCGGTCTCGCCGGGGAGCTCGTCGACAGAGCCCAGCGATCCGAGCGTGGCGGCGGATCCCGTGGAACTGACGATCAGCGTGTTGTTCATCGCGTCGATCGACTGCCGCGCGGACGCGGGGAAGCGGACGCGCAGCGGGTACTCACGATCGTTGATGAGAACCGGCGCGGCCGTCGGCTCGCCCTCGATGATGGCGACGCCCACCGTGCCGAGTTCTTCAGCCGTGAACCCGGCGCGGTCGGCAGCCTGGGGGTCAATGGTGAACTGGAGGGCAGGGCCGCTCGTGCTGTTCTCGATGCCGTCTTCGACGTCGACGATCGCATTCTTGCCGCCCACCTTCGTGTTCGAGAGCGCATCAGCCACCTGCGGCGCCCACGTCGCCAGCTGATCGGGATCGTCGGAGAACAGCTTGACCACCACCGGCTCGGCCGCGCCCGTGAGGTCGCCGATCATGTCCTGCAGCACCTGGATGTACTCGGCGTCGAGCCCGGGCTCCGACTTCGTGACCTTGTCGCGCACGTCGGCGATCACCTCGTCGACGCCCCGGCTTCGCTTGTCCTTCAACTTCACGGCGATGTCGCCGGTGTTCGGTTCGGTCACCGCCGCGAGCCCGAGCTGGAGGCCCGTGCGCCGCGACGTGCTCTCGACTTCGGGCGTCGCTTTGAGAATTGCCTCGACGTGACCGAGCACGCGGCTCGTCTCCTGGAGCGAGCTGCCGGGCGGCATGACGTAGTCGAGGATGAAACCGCCCTCGTCGAACGGCGGCAGCAGGTCGCTGCCGAGCGCCGAGTAGCAGACGTACGACACGGCGATCAGTACCAGGCACGCCCCCGCGAGCAGGAACGGATGCTTCAGCGACTGGCGGATCCCGCGCTCGTAGAAGCGCAGGACGCGGCCGAAGAGACCCTGCGTCAGCGTCGCTTCCTCGACTTCCATCATGCGGCGCATCTGTGCGGCACGATCGTCGGCGGCGTCGCGGTGCGACGGCGGCTCGTGCTGCAGGACGGGCGCCGGCTGGTGGCGGCGAATCAGCAGCGTGCTCAGGTTGCTCGTCCACACCAGCGCGAGGACCAGCGAGGTCAGCAGCGCCACGCTCATCGCGATTGCCAGCGCGCTGAAGAAGACGCCGATCACGCCCGTGATCAGAATCAGCGGAAGGAAGACGACGATCGGCGTGAGTGTCGATCCGATGAGCGGCTTCGTAATTTCCTTGAGCGCGCTCGACGTCGCTTCGAGCGGACCTTCTCCCTCGTCACGATGCAGGACGATGTTCTCGACGACGACGATCGCGTCGTCGATGACGAGGCCGACGGCCGCCGCGAGGCCGCCCATCGTCATCAGGTTGAACGTCTGACCGAGCGCCTTCATCGCGATGAACGTCACGACCATCGTCACCGGCACGACGACGCCGGTCATGACGGCGGTGCCGAAGTCGCGCAGGAACAGCCAGATGATGAGACCCGACAGGACCAGGCCGATGATGATCGCGTCGCGCACGCTCGCGATCGATGCGTTGACGATGTTCGACTGGTCGTAGAACGGGCGCATGTCGACGCCGGCGGGCAGCCCTGGCCGGATCGCCTCCATCTCCTTGTGGACCTCGTTCGCGACGTCGACGGTGTTGCTGTTGGGCTGGCGGTTGACGCTGAGCAGCAATGCCGGCTTTCCGTTGGCGCTGACGACGGTGTAGACAGGTTCCGTGGCGCGCGCGACGGTGCCGACGTCGCTGACGTGGATCGGGACGCCGTTGTCGTGGCGGATGACGACGTTGGCGACGTCCTCGGCGCTGTGCGCCTGCGCCGTCACCAGCCCGAGATACAGCTGGTGGTTGGCGTTCAGCATGCCCGGCGAATCGACGACGTTCGTCCTGTTGATCGCGTCGACGATGTTGGCGATCGACGTCTTGGTCCGCAGCATCTTCGCCGGGTCGACGGTGACGTGGAACTCGGGGCGCTGGCCGCCCTGGAGAATCACGTTCGCCACGCCGGGCAGGCTGTTGAGGCGCGGCTTGATGTCGTAGGTCGCCAGCTCCCACAGGTCGGTCTGCGGAACGGTGTCCGACGTGAGGCTGTAGCCGATGATCGGGAAGCTCGCGAAATCGCTCTTGTGCGTTTCGATCTGCGCCGTCGACGGCAACGTGCTCTGCACGCGCGACACGGCCGCGTCGACCATCTGGAGCGTCGTCTGCATGTTGACGTTCCAGTTGAAGAACAGGTCGATCTCGGCGGAGCCGCGGCTCGTCGTCGACTTCACGTCTTCCAGGCCGGGCACCTGGCGGACGGCTTCCTCGAGCGGCCGCGTGATCGAGACCGACATCTGGTCGATCGGCATCACGCCGTTGTCGACGCCGATGATGATCAGCGGGAAGTTCGTCTGCGGAAAGACGGCGACGGGCAGCGTGAACGCTTCGTACGCGCCGATCACAGTCAGGATGCAGATCAGGAAGATGATCGACTTCCGGTGCCGCGCGAACCAGTACTGATCGGGCTGTTCGGTGTTGGTCTGGGCCATGGGGATCGCTACGATTCCTCCGGCTCTTCTTCTTCCTTCGCCGGCGCAATCTGGACCTTCACCTTCTTCAGGTCGTCAGGGTCCATCTTGAACAGCTCGAAGGCGCCTGTCGTCGCGACCCGTTCGCCGCTCGAGAGGCCGTCGGTGACTTCCGCCTGGCCGTTGTTGCGGACGCCGACGCTCACCTTGCGGATGTGCGGCGCGTTCTCCATGTCGACGACGATCGTGTAGGTGCCGCCTGACGGGCTCGTGACGATCGCCGCGGTCGGAATCACCAGCGCGTTCGGCACGGTCTTGGCGATCATCTCGACGCGCACGCTCATGCCCGGTCGCAGCTGTCCCTGGCCGTTCGCCGCCTGCACCCAGATTTCAACGGTGGTGCTCGTCGCATCGAGCGCGGGGCTGACGACGGTGACCTTGCCGGGGACGGGCACGTTGTCAGGACCAATGAGGTTGGCGTCGTCGCCGACCTTGAGCCGCGTGGCGTCGAGCGTCGTGACGTGCGCTTTGGCGATCACCTGCGACGTGTCCATGACCGTCACGACCGGCGCGCCCGACATCGGCGTCTCGCCAGGGTAGTAGGGGATGTCGGTCACCACGCCGTCGATGGGGCTCGTGATGCGCGAGTAACTGAGCTGCGCGTTCGCCGTATCCGCATCACCTTTCGCCGTGTCACGCGTCGCGGCGGCGGCTTTCAGCGCCTGGTCGCGCGCGAAGCTCTGGAGATTGTCGAGGTGCTTCTGCGCCGTCTGATATGACGTCTGCGCCTGGCTGAGCGCCACGCGCGCGTCGTTCACGTCTTTCTCCGACACCGCGCCCTGCTTCAGCAGGTCGACGCGGCTGTCGTAGACCTTCTGCGCGGCGTCGAGCTCCGCCTTCGCGGCGTTCACGTCGAGCTGCGCCTTTTGCTGCTCCTCCGGGACCGTTGCGCGCGACGTCGTCTCGTAGGTTGCCTGCGCCGCCTCGTATGACGCCTGGCCCTTGAGCGCAGCGCCGGCGAGATCGCGGTTCTCGAGTTCGATGAGGAGCTGGCCCGCGCGCACGCGCTGGCCGCGCTCGACGAGCCGCTTCGCGACTGGCGCGGTGATCTTCGGGATGATCGCCGCCTGCTGCTTCGGATAGAGCACGCCGTCGGCGCGAATCGCGTCCTGGATCTTGGCGAGCGTGACCGGCGCAACGTCGACGGTCACGACCGGCGACGCTTCCTCCTCCGCGGCCTTGTGACAGGCGGCCAGCATCGTGACCGCCGCCACGAGCATTACGGCGCGCCGAGCGTGCATTCGTTTCATCACGTGTCCTGATCTCAAAAGGTTCCGGTCATCGTCTGCAGATCGGCGATCGCGACGCGATATCGCGACTGCGCATCGTCGGCCGCACCGCGCGCCTGTACGAGCGTGTTCTGCGCATCGACGACTTCCTGTGCCGTCGATTCGCCCGCCTGGTACCGAAGGACGGTCAGGCGCAGGCTCTCGGCCGCCAGATCGGCGACCTGCTGCAGATCAGTCGCGGCCGCACGCGCGGCAGTGGCTTCGTTGTACTTCATGTAGAGGCCGCTCGCGAGCTGACGCTGGGTGAAGCTGAGCGTGACCTGTGCCTGCTTCCGCCTGACGTCCGCCTGGATCACCTTGGCGCGGCGTGCACCCCAGTCCCAGATCGGCACGTTCAGCGACGCGGTGATGAAGTAGCCGAGGTTCGGCAGCACGCCGAGCTCGGGCTGCGCCGCGATCCGGCTGTGCAGCGCGAACTCGTTCGCTTCGATGCCGTACACCGCATCCACGACGAGCCGCGGGTAGAACGCATACTGCGCCGTTCGGACATCCGCGGTCGTCGCGCGGAGCGCCTGCGTCGCCGCCTCGAGATCGGGATTCTGCTTGCCGGCAAGCGCCTGCACGTCGAGGAACGGCGGCAGCGTCGGCACGCCCGTCAGGTCGTCGACGACGGTGAAGTTCTCGTTGAGATCGGAGGAGACGAGCACCGCGAGATCGAGGCGCGCGTTGTCCATCGCGAGCGATGCCTCGCGAAACGCGGCGTCGAGCTGGCGGAACTGAATCTGGGCCTTGATGACGTCGGCCTGCGCCACCTGGCCGAGCCGCTGTGCGTCCTGCGTGATCTGCAGGAATCGCTGCGCCTGTTGCGCCGCGTCCTGCGCGGCGGCGTACTTCCGCTGCGCGACGACGAGGCCGTAGTAGGTCTTCGTCACGGTGACGACGAGACCGCGCTGCGCGATCTCCTGTTTCGCCCGCGCGGCCGCTTCGTTTGCGCGGGCCGATGCGATCGAGCTGCGCGTGATCGTGTCGGGCGAGAACTCCTGGTGCGCCTGTCCCCACTCGCGATACATGTTGACGCCGTCGAGCGAGACGTAGCGGCCGTTGGGATTGACGCCGTTCGGCGAGTTGCCCATGTACTGCGTCGAGTTGGAGAGCTCCGGAAGCAGCGCCGCTCGCGCGGCGACGGCGTCCTGGTGCGCGACGAGCGCGTCGGTCACCGCCGCCTGGTAGGTCGGATCGTTTCCGCGCGCGCGCTGCAGCGCATCCTGCAGCGTGAGCACCATCGGCGGCGCGGCGGCGCCCTGCGGATGCACGAGCTGCAGCGGGGGAGTTGCCGGCGGAGCCGTCTGCGGCGTTTGCGCGGACGCGGCGCCCGTCACGAAAACCAACGCCGCACACGCGATGAGAGTACGGGAGGTCATTTACCGATCACCACGACCTTGAACGTGTTCGGCAGGTAGGTGGCGCGTCCGCCGCCCGTCGCGGAAGGCGCGACAGTGGCCGTCGGGACGTAGATCTTGTGCGTCTTGTCGTCGATGGCGATCGTTCGTCCGCCGCGCTCAGTGGCAATGTTGTCGGTGACCTGCCACTTGCCGCCGACGTTCTGCACGACCGTCAGCGTGCCGTCGCCGCCGTTCGAGCTGAACGCGAGACCCTGCGACGCGTCGTAGGCCACGCCGTCGGAGCCCGGTCCGATCGCGGCCTGCGCGATGACTTTGCCGCTGTCGGGATCGGAGACGACCATCAGGCGGTTCGAGCAGACCGAGAACAGCTTGCGATCCTTCTCGTCGAACGCGAGTCCCGACGGCTCCATGCACGGCGCCAGCGAGTACTTCTTCGTCACCGTCGCCTTGGCGGCGTCGATCTCGACGATCTCGCTCGTCGACTCGATGTTCGCCCAGATCTTGCCCTTGCCGTCGGCCTGCGTGAACTCCGGGTTGCCGTCGAACTTGATCATGCCGACGACCTTGCCGGTCTTCGCATCGATCACCGTGGAATCGTTCGAGCGGCCGTTGAACGTGAACACGCGCTGCGACGACGGCTCGTAGCGGATCGAATCGGGATTCATCCCGCCGGTCGGCACCGGTTCGCCAATCGCCTTCAGCGTCTTCAGGTCGAAGATCGTGACGGTGTTCGTGCGGCCGTTGCTGACGAACCCGCGATTGAGCTGCGGTGCGAGCGCGATGCCGTGCACGCCCGGCGTGTCCGGGATGTCGCCGACGACTTTGCCGCTGTCGAGATCGACGACGACGACGTGCGTCGCGTGCGACACATAGAGGCGCCGCGCGGCGCTGTCGGCGGTGAGGTAGTCCCAGCCGCCGTCGCCGCCGACCATGATTTCGCCGACCACGTGATAGCCGGTCGCGGCCAGCAGCAGCGTCGCCGGCACCAGCGCACACAGCACCCCGAGAAGAACCTTTCGCATCACAGCCTCCCTTGTAGCGAGCCCTGCATTATGTCGAGCGGCGCATGAACGCATTATGAAATTTCAGTGAACTGTCACGGTGAACGTGAAGTCGACACCGTTCTTCTGTGTCACGGAACCGGTGTCGGACACATCGAGGCAGTACATCCCGCCCGTCGCGATCTCTTCCCGTCGCGGAGTGCCGCCGGCGACCATGTTGGCGGGCCCTTCGGTCTCGCACTTCGCCTCGGCTCCGGTCGGCCCGCCGAAGGCGACCGACAGCGGAACGCCCGCAGGCTTCTCCTCGGTCATCTGGATGTTGAACGTGCCTTGCTGCGCCGATTGCACCCACACGGTGGTCGTCCCGCCGGGGTACACGGTCCCGCGCACGACCTGCGGGCCGGTGGGCGGAAGATTCGACGGCGGTGTCGGCGTGTATGAACAGGCGATTAACGGTGCGAGGAGTGCGACAGGTGCCATGAGTGCGACGGTGCGTCCGATGGTGCGGGGTGCGATGGTGCGAACGGCGATCATTCCGCGAATTTTATCCTCACATATCATTGAGCGTACATGCGGGTCCTGCTCGTCGAAGACGAACCTCACGCGGCCCAGGTGCTCGCGAAGGGGCTGCGCGAACAGTCGTACGCCGTCGATGTCGCAGCCGATGGCGACAAGGCGCTGTTCCAGGTCGGCACGACCGACTACGACGCCCTGATTCTCGACGTGATGCTGCCGAAGGCGGACGGCTTCACGGTGTGCCGCGCGATTCGCGACGCCGGCAACGCGATTCCCATTCTGATGCTGACCGCCCGCGATTCGGTCGAGTCGCGCATCGAAGGACTCGACTGCGGCGCCGACGACTATCTCGTCAAGCCGTACGACTTCGGCGAGCTGCTCGCGCGCCTTCGCGCGCTCATTCGCCGCGGCCGGCAGCCCGTGCTGCCCGAGCGCTTCGTCGTCGGTCCGCTGACGATCGACACGCGCAGCCGCCGCGCGCTGCTGCGCAACCAGGAAGTGCCGCTGACGGCGAAGGAATACGCGCTGCTCGAATACCTCGCGCGGCGCGCGGGCGACGTCGTCAGCCGCAGCGACATCGCCGAGCACGTCTGGGACGAGCACTACGATCCGCTGTCGAACGTCGTCGACGTCTATATCCAGCGTCTGCGGCGGAAGCTCGACGCCCCCGGCCAGGAATCGCTGATTCGCACGCGCCGCGGCGAGGGGTATCAGCTGACGGCGCCTCCATCCGCTGCATGAAGACGCTGTCGCTGCGGACGCGCCTCACCCTCTTCTATTCGATCACGCTCGTCGTCGTCCTCGTCGTCTTCGCGGCCGACGTGCTGATCACGCAGAACCGCCTCGGCCTGCGCCGCGCGGACGCAGAGCTCGACGACGTCCACGCCACGCTTGCCGGGATCATCGGCGAGGAACTGGGCGAGCACGACCCGCCGGAGGTCGCCGCCAGGGAAGCGCGAGAAGCGCTCGGCTCGCTCGGCATGCCGATCGCCATCTTTGATGCACACGGAACACCGGTCGCGACAGGGGTTGGCCCGTTGGCGATCGCCGACCTGACGCCCTTTGCAACGGCGTCGTCGGTTCGGACCGTCACCACGCGGGAGGGGCAGTGGCGGGTCGCGTCGCAGCCGGCGTCGTTCGGCGCGACGACGATGCAGCTCGTCATCGCGCGTCCACTCAACGACATCGCGCGTGAACAGCACGAAGTGCAGGAAGCGATGTTCGTCGTGATCCCACTGGCGCTCCTCCTCGCCGGCGCCGGCGGCTGGTGGCTCGCGTCCATCGGACTTCGCCCCGTCACCGAGATGGCGCGCCGCGCCGCGAACATCCCGCTGACCGGCATGGAGGACCTCGGTCCCGCGCCGCGTGACGACGAGCTCGGACAGCTCGCGCGCGCGTTCAACGGCCTCGTCGCCCGATTGCGCCTTTCCAGCACATTGGGATCCTAAGCTTAGAATTCCACGTGGACAAGTTGTCGCG
>JADMIO011609061.1_pt1 | contig 31768 bp, 32 predicted proteins | sample 8958161 | NCBI WGS metagenome assembly JADMIO01 (sample SAMN16585339, study PRJNA669376) | soil metagenome | isolation source: Crop rotation soil | place: USA: Cullars Rotation, Alabama | collected 2011 | reverse complement strand
GCGCTATTCCCGCCGCGGATGCCAGCAACGCCGGCACGACAACAAGGCGCACGCTCCACATCGTCTGCCCTCCTCAGAACGACGAAGTTTCACCCACACGTCCATATTGTGCGCCTAAATCGGCGGAAATCGGCAACTTCCCGGTCAACCGGCGGCGCCGGCCGGTCCTGTCACCGGCGCCGGCCCCGACCACGCGCGTCCGATGCACATCACCAGCGTCGCGGCGAGGAAACACAGTCCGCCCGAGATGAGAAAAGCCGTCGTGTAGTTGCCCATGTCCACGCGGATCACGCCGGCGAGGTAGGCGGCTGATGCGCCGCCGAGCTGGTGCACCGCGGAGATCCAGCCGAACATGATCCCGGTGTTTTCCTTGCCGAACACGTTCGCGGTGAGACGCACCGTCGGCGGTACCGTCGCGATCCAGTCGAGGCCGTAGAAGATCACGAAGAGACTCAGCTCGAACACCGAATCGAACGCGTAGGGGAGCCACAGGAGCGAGGCCCCGCGCAGGCTGTAATAGACCGCGAGCAGCACGCGGTTGTCGACGCGATCGCTGAGATAACCGGAGCCCGTCGCGCCGGCGAAATTGAAGATCGCCATCATGCCGAGCATGCCCGCGGCGGCGACTTCCGACATGCCCTTGTCGCTGCACGCGGCGACGAGGTGCGTGCCGATGAGCCCGTTCGTCGATGCGCCGCAAACGAAGAAGCTGCCCGCGAGCAGCCAGAAGTCGCGCGAGCGAAAACCGTTTCCCAAAGCGGCGAACGCGACTCGGACCGGATTCCCCGGCCGCGCGGACGCAGCGGGAGCCGCAGTGCCGGGCGCCTCTCCGTAAGGCGAGAGTCCGACGTCGTGCGGCCGCTCGCGCATGAGCTTCGCGACGGGCAGCAGCAGCGCGAACACGAGCGCCGCCATCGTGAGCGCCATCGCGCGCCAGCCGTATTGCGCAATGATCGCCGCAAGGACCGGCAGGAAAAGAAGCTGGCCCGCCGCGGCCGACGACGTGAGCAGCCCCATCACGAGCCCGCGCCGCGTCGTAAACCAGCGCGCGGCGATCGTCGCGGCGAGCACGTTCGCGATGATCCCGGTCCCGGCGCCGACGATGAACCCCCACAGCACGACGAGCTGCCAGGACTGCTGCATGAGCGGGGTCAGCGCGACGCCGGTGCCGATGAGCGCCAGCGCGCCCACCATCATCCGCCGCACGCCGAAGCTCTCCATCATCGCGGCCGCGAACGGTCCGATGAGGCCGTAGAGGAGCAGGTTCACGCCGACCGCGAACGAGATCGTGGCGCGCGACCAGTGAAATTCGCTTTCGAGCGGCACGATGAGGAGTCCCGGGCTCGCGCGCGTCGCGCCGCCGACGAGCAGCGTCACGAACGTGACCGCGGCGACGATCCACGCGTAGTGCAGCTTCCCCCTGCCGAACATCCTGCGTAACCTCCGTTTCGCCCGCCATAGGATAATGACGGCCATGAAGATCTACTCAGTGGAAGGTAACACGCAGAAGCTGGATGGCGGTGCGATGTTCGGCAACTGCCCGAAAGCGGTGTGGCAGAAGTGGGCGCCGGCGGACGACAAGAACCGCATCACGCTCGCCTGCCGGTCGCTGCTGGTGCGCGAGGATGCCCGCAACGTGCTGTGCGAGGCGGGCATCGGCGCGTTCTTCGAGCCGAAGCTGCGCGAGCGCTTCGGCGTGCAGGAAGACCGCCACGTGCTGATCGAGTCGCTCGCGAAGCTCGGCCTCGCGCCCGGCGACATCGACGTCATCGTGCTTTCGCATCTGCACTTCGATCACGCGGGGGGGCTCCTCGAGCCGTGGCGCGAAGGAGCGCAGCCGCGGCTCGTCTTTCCGGATGCCTCGTACGTCGTCAGCGAGGGCGCGTGGAACCGCGCGAAGCAGCCTCACGCGCGCGATCGCGCATCGTTCATTCCCGAGCTACAGGGCTTGCTGGAAGGCACGGGGCGGCTGGAGATCGTGCGCGGCGAGCGCAGCGAGACGCTGGGCGATGCCTATTCGTTCACCTACTCCGAAGGTCACACGCCCGGGCTCATGCTGACGCGCGTCGAAGGATCGGCGGAAGGACCCGTGACGTTTCTCGGGGACCTCGTGCCGGGCGCGGCGTGGGTGCACCTGCCGATCACGATGGGCTACGACCGCTATCCCGAGCTTCTCATCGACGAGAAGAAAGCGCTGCTCGAGCGCATCGTCGAAGAAAACGGGTGGGCGTTCTTTACGCACGATCCGGAGGTCGCGGCCGCGCGGATTGCGCGCGCCGCGGATGGGCGATACAGCGCCGCGGAGACGCGTCACGAACTGAGCTAAGCGCTGCGCCGCGGCCGACGCGGCGGCGGGCTACGCCCGGCCTGCGACGTCATGGCGCGGCGCGCCCAGGCGCACCCTACGATCTCACGCCTTACGCTTCACGCCGACGGCCGGTTCGCCTTCAGGAACGTGTGGACGTGGCGCAGCGCCAGCGCGACGTTCTCCTTCTTGTCCTTCCACGGGAAGAGGCTCACCTGCGAGTTCGGCGCGGTGTGCACCATTTCCATGGCGGTCGCGTAGGGGTGCGCGTTCGTGTTGTCGGGCAGGACGAGCAGCGGCGTATGGCAGTCGCGAACGAATTCGCGCGAGGCCGTGAGCACGAAGTCGACGCCGCCGTACATTTTCCTGAGATACCGGTCGATCATCTCCTGCGTGATGTCGGGCCGCTCCTTGAGCAGCCCCGGCGCCCAGATTTTAAGATTGTTCCCGATGAAGAAGTCGGGAAGATTCGGATCGACGCCGCTCGGCTGGCACGAAACGGCCGCGACGACGCGGCCGCGGACGTGCTTGATCAGGTTCCAGATGAGCGGGTTGCCGATGCAGAAGCCCATCACGAAAAACCTGTCGACGCCCAGTTGGTCGAGCACGCCGAGCTGGTCGAGGGTGTGCGCATCCCAGGGATTCTCGAAATCGAGCGGGCCGGTCGACTGGCCGCCGTTCGCGTTGCGCAGATCCATCGTGATGCAGCGGTATTCCGACTTGAACTCGGCCACCGCATCGAACGGTCCGTTCGGGTAGGTGACCTTCGAGTTCAGTCCACCGCCGTAGATGATGAAGAGCGGAAAACCGGAGCCTTCCACTTCGTAGCGGATGCGGGCGTTGCCTCGGGTGTAGAACGGCATGGATTTCTCCCGGTTGGAGACTGGCCATGCTAGCACGCCACGGTAGAATCGTCGGATCGACGAGGAGGACCGCAATGCCTACGAAACTCATATCACTGCCGCAAGCGGCCGCGTTTGTTAAGGACGGCGCGCGGCTCGTCATGAGCGCCAACCTGCAGCGCTCGCCGATGGCGTTCCTGCGCGAGGTCGTGCGGCGCAAGGCGCGCGCGCTGCGCGTGATCGGCGTGGTCGGCGGCGAGTTGAACATCGACTTCCTCGTGGGGGCGGGCGCTGTCGCGGTCGTCGACACGTGCAGCGTCACCCTGGGCGAATTCGCGCGCACGGGCCCCAACTTCGCGCGCTACGTCACGTCGGGCCGCGTGCGCTCGCTCGACAACACCTGAGGGGTGCTCTTTTCACAGGCCCAGGCTGGGTCTATGGGAGTGCCCTACGTGCCGGTGATCGGCCTCGTGGGAACGGATCTCCTCGCGCGCCGCGACGACATGGTGGTTGCGCCCGATCCCTTCGGCGGCGGCAAGGTGAGCGTCGTCGCGCGGGCGATGCGGCCGGACGTCGCCGTGTTCCACGTCGACAAGGCGGACCGTCTCGGTAACGTTTCCTGCGGCTACGACGTAGACGCGGTCATTCTCGCGGAAGCCTCGGCGCACGTCGTCGTGACGGCCGAGGAGATCGTCGATCGTGTGACGGAGAAGGAGGCCGTCGGCGCCTTCATACCGTCCATTCTCGTCGACGCCGTGGTCCACGCGCCGCACGGCGCGCATCCCGGCGGCATGATCGGACGCTATGCGCACGACCGGGCGGCGATGCAGGAATACGTGCTGGCTGCACGCGACGACGCGTCGTTTGCCGACTGGCTCGAGACCCACGTCTTTGCGCCGCGCAGCCACGAAGAGTACGTCGAGCGGTTCGTCACTACGTCGCGGCGCGCGAGGGCGGACCATGCCGCAAGCTGAAGCCTGCGACTGCACCGACGAGGAGCTGATGGTCGTCCTCATGTCGCGGGAGGTGCGCGACGGCGAGGTCTCCGCGTGCGGGGCGCTGTCGCAGATCCCCGCCGCGGCGCTGCTCCTCGCGAAGGCGCTGCATGCGCCCGATGCGCAGCTCATCATCCTGAACACGGTGTTCCGTCCGTTCGGCACCTCGCGCCAGTTCCATTTCCTCGCGCAGCGCGGCGAGCTCGGGCTTTTCTTCGCGAGCGGAGTGCAGATCGACCGCCACGGCAACTACAACCTGCATCAGCTCGGCCCCGATCACGATCGCCCGAAGGTGCGCTTTCCCGGCGGCTATGGGGGCGGGTTGATCTACTACGCCGCGCGCCGGACGGTGCTGTTTCGCACCGAGCACACGCGGCGCTCGCTCGTGGAGCGCGTCGACTACGTCTCCGCCACCGGCAGCTCGCCGCCGGAGGTCCTGCGGCTGGGCGGACCCAGCAAGGCGATCACGCCCATGGCGACGTTCGAGTTCGACGGCGCGTCGCTCCGCCTCGCCTCGATCCACGCGCCTTATTCGTTCGACGACGTGCGTGACAACACGGGATTCGGGCTGGACGTTACGGGGGCGGCGGCGACGAAGATGCCCACCGCGGAAGAGCTCGCGACACTGCGCGGGGCCGTGCGCAGCACGATGATCGAGACCAACACCTACCGGCCGTGGGCCGAGCGCGCGCTGGGAGCGCGGCCGGCGCCGTACGCCTGAGGCGCCGCGATCAGCGCGTAGCGGACGATCGCGGTTCGAGCGCCGCGACGAAAGCGTCGACGCCGCCGGCGGCTAGATAGGCCAGCGCGCACGCGAGCGCCGGATCGGCGAGCGGCTGCGGCGCCGCGCAGCGCGACTGCTCCACGAGCGCCTTCGGCGGCGCCGGCTCGTCCGCGCCCGGCAGCGCGTGCGCTCGATCGGCCTCGCGGCGGCGGGCGGGGGCGGCGGCTGCGGGCGCGAGTACGAGCTCGATGTCCGGACCGACACCCGTGCGCTGCACGGTGCGGCCGGACGGGCCGTGATACAGCGCGATCGTGAGCCTGAGCGCGCCTTTGTCCGCACCGAGGGGAACGATCGACTGCACGCTGCCCTTGCCGTAGCTGCGCTGCCCCATGACTGTCGCGCGGCGGTTCTCTTGCAGCGCGGCGGCGAGAAGCTCGGAGGCGGACGCGGAACGGCCGTCGATCAGCACGACCATCGGCACGCCGGCGAGGAGCTCGGCCGGGTCGGCCTGCCAGGTCTTCCGGCTCCCGCGGGTGCGCATCGAGACGATCTCGCCCGCCGTGAGGAAAGCATCCGCGACCGACACCGCTTCGCGCAGCAGGCCACCGGGATTCCCGCGAACGTCGAGGACGATCCCGCGCGGTCGCCGGGTGGCCGTCGCGTCGGCGATGGCCTTCTCCATCGATGCGAACGCAGAGCCCGAGAAGACGGCGAGCTTCAGCACCAGCACGTCGCCCTCCATGCTCCAGCGCACCGGCTGCGTGCGGATGACCTCGCGCACGAGCGAGACGCTGAACTCGTCCGCGACGCCGGCGCGGCGGATCATGAGCGCGATCGGTGTGCCAGGCTCGCCGCGCATCCGTGCGACCGCGTCGTTCAAGGCCATGCCCTGCACCGGCTCTTCGTCGAACCGCACGATGAGATCGCCGGCACGCAGTCCCGCGCGCGCCGCAGGGGTGTCCGGCATCGGCGTGACGACGCGCACGAGCCCGTCCACCATGTCCACCTGCAGCCCGAGCCCGCCGAACGCGCCGCGCATCGCGCTCTTCTCGCTCGAATAGCCGCGCGCGTCGAGATAGCTCGAGTGCGGATCGAGGGTCGCAAGCGCGGCGTTGATGGTCTTGCGGAAGACCGCTACGGGCTCGCCGGCTTGCGGCTCGAGCGGCTCGACCGTCTTCAGCGCCGCCGCGACGAGGCTCGGCATGTCGACATCGCGCGCGTAACTGCGCGAGACGCGCTGAAGCACCGTCTTGAAGAGGTCTTTGTGCAGGTCCGCCTGCTCGCCCGGCCAGACGGCCCGCATGTAGGCCGCGGTCAGCGCGGCCAATTGCTCGTCGGCGAGAGGGGCGGAGGCGGCCGGAGCGCCGCCGGCAGCGAGCAGCAGCGTCGTGAGCGCAACCGCCCGCAGGAGGGGGAAACAATGTGTCATATATCGGAACTCATCAACGACGCGGACAATGTTACGACTACAATTAGAGGATAACCAAGGACCACTCCATGGACTCCGTAAATCCCCTGGTTCTCGAAAAGGCCCCCGCCCGCACCGAAAAAGAGATCGTCGAGCAGTGGCTGAGCCAACTCGACGTCGCGCTTCAGAGCGAAAGCCGGGCATCCGTGGCGGCGCTCTTCGCGCCCGATGGGCACTGGCGCGACCTTCACGCTTTCACCTGGAGCATCTCGCCGCGGCAGGGCGCCGACGAGATTGCGGCCTTGATGGTCGCGAAGCAAGGCACTACGGCGGCTCGCGGCTTTGGCGTCGCCGAAGGGCGCACGCCGCCGCGCCGGGTCTCGCGCGCGGGTTACGACGTGATCGAGGGCATCTTCAGATTCGAGACGGCGCTCGGCCGGGGCGTCGGGGTCGTGCGGCTGCTCGCCAGGGATCCGTCGAAGGCCTTCCAGCTCATGACGAGCCTGCACGAGCTCAAGGGTTTCGAGGAAGCGATCGGCAAGCGCCGCCCGACCGGTGAAGCTTTCTCGCGCAACTTCGGCGGGACCAACTGGAAGGAACAGCGCGTTGCGGCCCAGCGCTACGACGACCGCGAGCCCACCGCGTTGATCGTCGGCGGCGGGCAGGCAGGGCTCTCGCTCGCCGCGACGATGGTCCGCATCGGCGTGGACGCGCTGGTGATCGACAAGCTCCCGCAGGTCGGAGACTGCTGGCGCACGCGCTACCACTCGCTCGCCCTGCACAATTCGACCGAGGTGAACCACCTCCCGTACATGCCGTTCCCGGTGGCGTGGCCGAAGTACCTGCCGAAGGACATGGTGGCGGACTGGTTCGAGGCCTACGCCTGGGCGATGGAAATCAATTTCTGGACGAGCACCGAGCTCGTGCGCGGGTCCTACGACGAAGTCGCGGGCCGCTGGAACGCAGTGGTGCGGCGGGGCGACGGCACCGAGCGCACGCTGCATCCGAAGCACCTCGTCTTCGCGAACGGCCTCGTCGGCTCGCCGCACGTGCCGAAGCTTCCGGGGCTCGGGGATTTCAAAGGCGATCTGCTGCACACGGCCGAGTTCACGAACGGCGCGAACTGGCGCGGCCGGAAGGCGATCGTCATCGGCACCGGCACGAGCGGGCACGACGTCGCTCAGGATCTGCACGCGAACGGCGTCGACACGACGATCGTCCAACGCGGCTCGACGATGGTGCTCAGCATCGATCCGAGCGCGAAGCTCGTGTACGGGATCTACGACGGCATCCCGATCGAGGACGGCGACCTCTTCGCGAGCACGAACACGAAGCCGATCGTGAAGAAGAACCTGCAGGGCATCACGGCGCGCATGCTCGAGCTCGACCGCAAGACGATCGAGGGCCTCGTCTCGCGCGGCTTCAAGTTCGACAGCGGCGAGGACGGCGCAGGGCACCAGTGGAAGGTTCGCACGCGCTACGGCGGCTACTACCTCGACGCGGGCTGCTCGCAGCTCATCATCGACGGCGAGATCGGCCTCATGCAGTACGAAGACATCGAGCGCTTCGTCGAAGGCGGGGCGCTCATGAAGGACGGGTCGGTCAAGCCCGCCGACCTGATCGTCCTCGCGACGGGCTTCCGCCCGCCGGAAGTGGTCGTGACCGAGCTCCTCGGCGAGGAGATCTCCAGGAAGATCGGTCCCGTGTGGGGCTTCGACGCCGACGGCGAGATGAGCAACATGTGGAAGCCGACCGCGCAGAAGGGGCTGTGGTTCGTCGGCGGCAGCTTCACCAACTGCCGCACCTACTCGCGCTACGTCGCGATCCAGATCAAGGCGATCGAAGAAGGCCTGGTCTAAACCGGGTCGAAACCGGGGACAGACCACGGTTTTTCATCGAAACCGGGGACAGACCACGGTTTTTTTTGCGAAACCGGGGACAGACCGTCGGTTCGATTAACCCGGACCGCAAGGCCCCTCGGCCTGGTTGGCCTCGATCGACTGCGACACGATCCGGCGCCTTAATCCCGTAACGAATCCGCGCAGATAAGCGTTCGCAGCATCCTTCCCTTTGCGAACGCCGATCGTCCGCAGCATCGCCGCGAACCGCCCGTCGCGCACACGGAAATCGGGATGCACGCGCGACTACCCATTCCCGCAGCCGGCGCTCGAGCTCCGAAATCCGGACGGCAGCAGATGAACCCGGAGCGCATGATGAAAACCACGGTGTGTCCCCGGTTTCGCTGAAAAAACGTGGTCTGTCCCCGGTTTCCCAAAAAAACCGTGGTCTGTCCCCGGTTTTACTGCGGCTCCACGCCCGCCGCCTTCAGCGCCGTCTTCCAGATTCCGATCTGCGACTTGATGTAGGCCCCGAGCTCTTCCGGCGTCGATGATTTCGCCATGAAGCCGTGCCGCAGCATGAGCTCCTTCACCGTGGGCTTCGCGAGCACGGTCACCACTTCCTTGTTCATGCGCACGACGAGATCGTGCGGGAGTCCCGGCGGACCGACGAGGCCGAACCAGGGCCCTATCGGAAGCTTCTGCTGGCCCGCTTGCTCAAGCGTCGGCACGTCGGGCATGAGCGGGCTCCTCTCGTTGAGCGTCGTCGCGAGCGCCCGGAGCTTCCCCTCCTTCACGTGGGGGCCCGCGGCCGTGAACGTGCTGAACAGGAGCTGTACGCGCCCCGCCAGGAGATCGGGTATCGAGTCGGGCTCCGACTTGTAGGGCACGGGGTGCATCAGGATCCCGTTGTTCCTCGCGAAGATCGCCGTCGCGGCGATCGCGTACGTGTTGCCGACGGGGTAGTCGATCTCCTTGGGATGGGCCTTCGCGTAGGCAACGAGCTCCGAAATCGATTTCGCGGGGATCGACGGATGCACCACGATGAAGAAGGTGTTGTCGCCGAGATAGGTGACCGGCGTGAAGTCCTTCGTCGGATCGTACGGCGGGTCCTTGCGCAGGCTCACCACGACCGCGAGCGCGCTGTTCGAGCCGAAGAGGAACGTGTAGCCGTCGGGGGTCGCGCGCTTCACTTCCTGGCCCGAGAGCGCGCCGTCGGCGCCCGGCTTCGGCAGGACGACGACCGGCTGTCCCATCGCCTGCGTGAGCTCGTTGCCGGTGATGCGCGCGAGCGCGTCGCTCGCCGAGCCGGGGCCGAAGGAAATGATGAAGCGGATCGGCTTGGTGGGATACGGCCCCGATCCTGCCGGCGCCGGCTTCGCGCACGGCGCCGCCTGCGGCAGGAAAAGAACCGCGGCGATCAGTACCGCAAACAGTCTGTTCATGTATGCACTCCCCTATTGCGGCTGAATTCCCACGGTCTTGATGAGCTTGCCGAGTCGCTCGGTTTCCCTGCGCACGTGCTGTGCGAATTCTTCCGGTGTCCCGCCCACGCCGATGCCGCCGCGCGAGGCAATGCCCTTGGTGACCGCGGGCGATGCGAGCGCCTTGTTGATCTCGCCGTTCAGGCGCATCACGACCTCGCGCGGCACGCCTTTCGGCACGGCGAAGCCGGACCAGCCGCTGATTTCGTAGCCGGGCAGCCCCGATTCGTCGAGTGTCGGCAGGTCCGGCACCACCGCGGATCGTTTGAGCGACGTGACCGCGAGCGCGCGTATGCGCTCGGCGCGAACCAGCGGCAGCAGCGACGCGAGGTTGTCCGCGAGGATGTCGATCTGGCCGCCGATCACGTCGGTGACGGCCTGCTGCGTACCCTTGTAGGGCACGTGCGCGATCGAGGTGCCCGTCATGCTCTTGAAGAGCTCCATCGCGAGGTGCGGCGTCGCCCCGATGCCCGAGCTTCCGAAGGAGAGCTTGCCGGGATTCGCGCGGGCGCGATCGATCAGCTCCTTGACCGAGCGCACCGGCAATTGCGGCGAGACCGTGAGCACGTTCACGCCGCGGAAATAGAAGACGACCGGCTGGAAGTCCCTGAAGAAATCGTAGGAGAGCTTCGAATAGAGGCTCGGGTTGGTCGCGATGAAATTCGAGATGTAGGCGAACGTGTAGCCGTCGGGCGTTGCGCGCGCGAGCATCTCGTAGCCGAGGATGCCGCTCGCGCCCGGGCGGTTTTCGACCACGACCTGCTGCCCCATCTGCTTCGTGAGCTCGTTCGCGAGCTCGCGCGCGTTGATGTCCGGGCTGCCGCCGGGGGCGGAGGGCACGATGAGCCGGAGCGGCCTCGCGGGGAAGGTTTGCGCGCCGGCCATGCCCGGCAGGAGCGGCAACAGTGCGGCAAGAGCGACGAACGAGAGCCTGACCATGAGCGCCTTTTTCGTGCGATAACCGATTCCCGCAGCATTGGATAACATTCCGCGCGTCACCGGCAAGAAGGAAGATCGCTCATGGAAAAGATCCGTATCCAGTTCACCCTGTTCTCGGCGTTCTATTCGCCGCTCATCTCGACGATGTCGGGCGGCTTTCTCAAGGGCGAAGGGCTCGATCCCGAGTGGTCGGTCGCCAAGCCGGGCGTCTCGGCGCTCGCCGCGCTGGAGGACGGCTCGGCGCACGTCGTTCAATCCGCGCTGAGCCAGGGGTTCACCTCGCTCAACAAGGGCGAGACGCCGCCCGCGGTTCACTTCGCGCAGATCAACGAGATGGACGGCTTCTTCCTCACCGGCCGGGGGGCCGATGCGGGCTTCAACTGGAAGAAGCTCGAAGGCGCCGAGGTTGTCATGTTCAAGGGCGGGCAGCCCCTCGACATGTTCAAGTTCGCCTGCCACAAGGCGGGCATCGACTTCGGAAAAATCAAGGCGATCGGCCTTTCCAGCGCCGCGGAGATCGACAAGGCGTTCCGCGACGGCAAGGGGCAGTACGTCCAGCAGCAGGGGCCGTATCCGCAGCAGCTCCAGGCCGACGGCGTCGGGCACGTCGTCGCGCAGGTCGGCAACAAGATCGGCCCCGTCGGCTTCTCGAGCCTCGCGGCGACGCGCGACTGGCTGAAGGCCGACATGGCGAAGGCATTCATGCGGGCCTATCGTAAAACGCGCGCTTACATGAACGACACGCCGGCTGCCGCAATCGCGAAGGCGGAGAAGCCGTACTTCCCCGATACCGACGAGCGCGTGCTCGCCGACTGCATCGCCACCTATCAGCACCTCGGCTGCTGGACGCGGCACGCGGAGATCACGCAGGCCGCCTACGAGAAAACGCTCGACGTCTACGAATACAACGGGCTTTTGAAGCGCCGCTACGCTTACGACGAAGTGTGTTCACTACCGCCGGCGTAACGGGTCACAAGCGCGTGATTCCGGCGCCGGGCGGGAGTCCGGAACCACCGCGCGGCGGTTTGAAGGGCGCCTGGAGCCCCGTTTCGCGCGCGGATGACGTACACGAGGATGACGGGCACGAGCAATGAGAATCCTCATCACCGGCGGCGGCGGTCTCCTCGGCCAGCGGGTCGCGCGGGCGCTGCTCGCGCGCGGCGGCGTCGGCGCGGATCCCTGCGCGGAGCCGAAACTCACCGAGCTCGTGCTCTACGACCAGGCGTTTCCATCGAACGGCGTCGCCGACGCGCGCGTGCGCTGCGTCACCGGCGACATGCTCGATCGCGAGCGGCTGACGAGCACGTGTGCGCCGCAGGTCGATGCGGTCTTTCATTTCGCTTCGGTCGTCAGCGCGGGCGCCGAGGCCGACTTCGACCTCGGCATGCGCGTCAACCTGGACGGCATGCGAAACCTGCTCGAGATCTGCCGCGCCCAGGCCGCGCCGCCGCGCTTCGTCTTCACGAGCTCCGTGGCGGCGTTCGGCGGAGAGCTGCCAGAGGTGGTGGTCGATACGACCGCGCCGACGCCGCAGTCGTCTTACGGCACCCAGAAGGTCATCGGCGAGCTCCTAGTAAGCGACTACACGCGCAAGGGCTTCATCGACGGCCGGACCGTGCGGCTGCCGACCATCGTCATACGGCCGGGCAAGCCCAACCGCGCGGCCTCCGGCTTCATGAGCAACATCCTGCGCGAGCCGCTGAAGGGCGAGCCGGCGGTATGTCCCGTGCCGTCCGGCGCAGCAATGTGGATCGCCTCGCCCGCGTCTGCCGTGGCGTCTCTGATTCACGCCATGGAGCTGCCGTCGAACGCCTGGGGCTGGAACCGCACGCTCAACGCCCCCGGCCTTACGGTGAGCGTCGCCGAAGCGCTGGCGGCGCTCGAGCGCATCGCGGGGAAAGAAACCGTGCAGCGCGTGCGCTTCGAGCCCGACGCGGCCATCGCGAAGATCGTGCTGAGCTGGCCCGCCCGCTTCGAGACGCCACGGGCGGATGAGCTGGGCTTCGGACGCGACGCGGACATCGACGACATCATCCGCGCGCACCTGCGAGACTTCGCTCCCGATCGATCGTCTGCCGGACGGCCGCGTAAATAAGTTACACAATTCCCGTGCTGCGTTTGGCAGCTCCGCGTCGCGCGTCGATTAGACTGGTGCGGCCACATATTCTTCGGGCATGACTTGGGAGGGGCATGATCACCCGCCGCGCGGTCGTCATGGCATTCGGAGCGGCTGCGTTCGCGCCGCTTGCGTCCTTCGCCCAGCAGCAACGCAAAGTCTGGCGCGTGGGATTCCTCTCCTATGCTCACAGGGATTTAGTCGAGTCCGATCACGTCTACGGCCCTTTCGTCGAGGGGATGCGCGAGCTGGGTTACGTCGAGGGCAGGAATCTCCAGATCGTATGGCGATCCGCTCAGGGGAAAATCGAGCGCCTGCCGGGGCTCGCGGCGGAACTGGTGCGCTTGAAACTGGATCTCCTGGCAACACAGGGAACGCCTGCGTCACAGGCGGCGCAAAAGGCCACCGCCACGATACCCATCGTCATGATCAGTATCGGCGATCCGCTCGAGAGCGGTCTCGCCAACACTCTGGCGCGACCCGGCGGCAACCGCACCGCGCTTTCTCTCATGGCTTCCGAGCTCGGCGCCAAGCTCCTCGAGATGCTGCGCGAGGTGGTGCCCAAGCTTGCTCGCGTGGCGGTTCTGATCAATCCGTCCAACGACTTCGGGTCCGCGTTGCTGAAAAACCTGCAGCCGGCGGCACTGAGGACCGGGGTAAGGCTCCAGCCCCTTGAAGTCAGCACACCCGAGGAGATCACTAACGGGTTTGCTGCGATGGCTCGCGAGAACGTCGGGGCGCTCATCGTGCCGCAGGACCCGGTTCTCAGTCTGAACAGAAAACAGATCCTGGCGCTTGCGGCCAAACAGCGGCTGCCGTCCATCAGTACGAGTGGGGGATTCGTGGAAAGCGGCGGCCTGATGAGCTACGGTCAGAATGCCCGGGAAAATCCCAGGCGTGCAGCGACCTACGTGGACAAGATATTCAAGGGCGCCAATCCCGGCGAGCTGCCGGTGCTGCAGCCGACGACATTCGAATTTTTCATCAATCGCAAAACCGCCGCGGCGCTGGGCATCAAGCTTCCGCAGCTCCTTCTGGCGCAGGCAACCCGGGTGATCGAGTAGACCGGGCCGGCAGCCGCTCTTGTCGCGCGTCAGGACGGCGCCGGTGCGGGTTCTTCACCGCCGTGCGCCAGCGCGTGAGTGCGGCGAGCGAATCGGCGGATTCGCGCGTCGTGGGCCTGCGCCTCGTCACTCCGCCTTGATGCCCTGCTCCTTGAATACGACGCGCCACTTCTTGATCTCCCGCTGGAGGTGCGCGGTCATCTCCTCGGGCGTGCTCGCGACCACGTCGAATCCGCGGTCCTGCCAGCGCTTCACGGCTTCGGGCGTCTTGAGGACTGACCGTATCTTTTCGCTCAGTGTGGCGATGACGGGCGCGGGTGTCCCCTTCGGCGCCGCGAGGATCTGCCACGTCACGAACTCGTAGCCGGGCACGCCGGCTTCAGCCATGGTTGGGATGTCTGGCGCGATCGGGTTGCGTTTGGTGGCCGTGATCCCGAGCGCGTTCAGTTTCTTCGCCTGCATCAGCGGCAATGCATCGGGAATCGAATTGACGAAGTAGACCTGCGTCTCGCCGGAGAGGGTCGCAATCGTCGCCGGCCCGCCGCCCTTGTAGTGCACCGCGAAGAGCTTGATCTTCGCGAGGTTGTTCAGGAGCTCGCCCGCGATGTGTGGGTTCGAGCCCGCGCCGGCCGTGGCGTAGGTGATTGCACCCGGCTTCGTGCGCGCCAGCGAGATCAGCTCCTTCATCGAATTGACCGGAAGCGAGGGGTGCACCACCAGGACGGACGCCACCGAACACAGCCACGATACGGGCGCGAAGTCGTTGATCGGGTCGGGCGCCTTGTCGTACACCAACTGGTTAGTGACGAATGGCAGCGTGTTGACGACCAGTGTGTAGCCGTCCGGCGGGGAATTCTTGGCGACCTCCATGCCAACCATGCCCGACGCGCCCGAGCGGTTGTCGACGACGATCTGCTGGCCGAGAGGCTTGGCGATATCGTTGGCAACCAGGCGCGCGATGAAGTCGACGCTGCCGCCGGGGGGGAAGGGCGCGATGATGCGAATAGGCTTCGCCGGATACTCGGCTGCGAAGCCAGGCGCAGCGGCGAATACGAGAAAGACGAATGCAACGCGTAGTTTCATGGTTTGGTCCTCACGGGGCTGGATAGCATAGCAACTTGACTCCCCGTTCGCGCGGGGACAATCTGCCGGACGCTCCGTTCATCCAGCAGGGGGAGACCAGCACGGTCCTGCGGGCGCACGATAGGCTGTGGCTTAACGACGAAAGGGAAGTGAAATGCCGTTCTATGAAAAAGCAAACGTCCGCATTTACTACGAAGACACCGGCGGCCCGGGCTTTCCCCTGCTGCTCATTCCCGGCGGCGGGTTGAATTCGGTGATCGCCTGGAACGCCAACGGCGCGCCGTTCGATCCGGTCCGGGAGCTCGGCAACGAGTATCGGTGCATCACGTCCGACTTGCGCAACGCTTACAGCGGCCAGTCCAGCGGCCCGCTGGACGTCGAACGGCCATGGGATGCGTACGCCGACGATCAGCTCGGGCTCATGGATCATCTCGGCATCAAGCGCTTCATGGTGCTCGGCTTCTGCATCGGCGGCGCCTTCATCTGGAACCTGCTCAAGCGCGCGCCCGATCGTATCGTCGCGGCCGTGCCCTCACAGCCCAGCGGATGGCGCAAGGAGCTGCCGACGCTCTCCTACGACACGAACATCAAAGGGTGGGGGCCCGAGATCGTGAAGCGCCGGCCCGACATCACCATGGACATGGTCGATCGGTTTCTCAAGAAGATGTACACGGGACCGGCCGCCGATTTCGTGTACACCGTGTCGCGCGAATTCGTGCGCTCGTGCCAGACGCCGGTGCTCGTGATGCCGGACGATTCGCCGCCGCATCCGTACACGATCGCGATGGAAACGGTGATGCTGGCGCCCAAATCCGAAGTGACCTTCTTCCCGTGGAAGGATTCGAAGGAGAGGATTGCGGTTGCGGTGCGCCAGGTTCGCTCTTTCCTTCGTGCTCACCGCCCGGTCGCCTGACGTCATGGCGATCGGTATTCTTGCGATGGTGGGGCTCTCCGCGGAACGCATAGCCGCGCTGAACGCGGCAGGCTATACGGTCCGCGAGGGCAAGAAATATTCGAACCGCCTCGATGCGGTGCGCGAAGCCGGCGACAGCGTGAGGGCCGTGCTCAGCAACGGCCGCGGGGGCCTCACCGCGGAGGAGATGGGGTTCCTGCCGAAGCTCGAAGTGATCCTCACCGTCGGCGCGGGCTACGAAGCCGTCGATCTCGATGTGGCTCGCAGCCGCGGCATCGCGGTCGGCAACTGTCCCGACACGAACGCGTCCACGGTCGCGGACGCCGCCATGATGCTGCTCATGGCGTCCACGCGGCACGTGCGCCAGGCGGATCGGCACGTGCACGAAGGCCAGTGGCAGGACCAGTGGCGCGTCGATACACCGACGATCTCGGGCAAGCGGCTCGGCGTCCTCGGCATGGGCACGATCGGCACCAAGATTGCGAACCGCGGCGCGCGCGGCTTCGACATGGAAGTGGGTTACCACAATCGGAAGCCCGTCGCGGGGTCGCCCTATAAGTACTTCGGCAGCCCGCTCGAGCTTGCGACGTGGGCCGATTTCCTCGTCTGCGCGGCGCCGGGCGGCGCGGCGACGAAGCATCTCGTCAACGCCGACGTGATCGCAGCACTGGGACCCAAAGGCTACGTCGTCAACGTCGGGCGCGGCACGGTGATCGATACGGCGGCGCTGATCGATGCGCTCAAGGGCAACCGCATCGGCGGGGCGGGCCTCGACGTGCTCGAAGGCGAACCCGCGGTCCCGCCGATCCTGCCGGAGCTTCTGAAGTTCGAGAACGTCGTGATCACCCCGCACTGCTCGGGACGCTCGGCCGAAGCGCGCATCGCCGCGACGGCTTTGATCCTCGAGAATCTGAACGCGTTTTTCGCAGGAAAACCGCTCGCGACTTCGGTCTTGTAGTCTCTCCCGCGCCCGACGCGAGATCAGTCGACCTTCGCACCGGACTGCTTGACCACCTTCGCCCACTTCGTGCGCTCGTCCTTCAGGAACGCAGCGAACGCCTGCGGCGAATTCGCGACGATGTCGGCGCCTTCTGCCTCGAAACGCTTCACCACGTCGGGTGATTTGAGCGCAGCGACGATTTCGGTGTGCAGCCGTGTCATGATGGGCTTGGGCGTGTTCGCGGGCGCGAAGAAGCCGTACCAGACGATCGTTTCGAAGCCTTTCACGGTTTCGGCGATCGCCGGCACGTTCGGCAGCACCTCCGCGCGCTTCAGCGACGAAACGCCGAGCGGCCTCAACTTCCCCGACTGGATGTGCGGCATCCCCGAGATCATCGTCGAGAACATGAGCTGCACCTGTGCGCCGAGGAGCGCGGTCAGCGCGGGCGCACTCCCTTTGTAGGGGATGTGGATCATGTCGGTCCCGGTCATGCTCTTGAAGAGCTCTCCCGCGAGATGCGACGAGGTGCCGCTGCCGATCGAGGAGAAGTTGAGCTTGCCGGGGTTTGTTTTGGCGAGGTCGATCAGCTCGCGTATGGTGGTCGCCTTGACCCCCGGATGGGCGAGCAACACGAGCGCGGAGGACGCGACGAGCGTCATCGGGTCGAGCTCCTTCACCGGGTCGTAAGGCAGGCTTTCGTAGAGCGCGGGATTGATCGCCAGCGGCACGCCCGCGAGCAGCAGCGTATAGCCGTCGGGCGCCGCTTTCGCGACGAGGCCGATCCCGATGTTGGTGCCGGCTCCCGGCCGATTGTCGACGATGATCTGCGTGCCGAGGCTCTGGGTGAGCTTTTCCGCGACAGCGCGACCGAGCAGGTCGGTGCCGCCGCCGGGCGGATAAGGCACGACGATGCGGATCGGTTTGGTCGGGTATCGCTCACCGGAAGCGGCATGCGCGCCCGCGGCGCTCGATCCCACGAGCGCGGCCGTGATAATTGCGGCCGATCTGATTGAGAGTGTGCGCAGGATTCCTCCCTCGTTATTGGCCGGGCTTGGGCGAGCCTGGCCGCCTACCATGCCCACTCGAGTGTCCTTGCGAGTGTTTCCGTTTCGTTCAGGAAATGCCGGTTGCGGTCGGCGTTGTAATTGCGCATCGAGAACTCGAGGATGCGCGGCAGCGTCTCGCGCGGCACGCCGTAATCGCGTAGCCGTGTCTCCAGCCCGAGCGTCCTGAAGAAGTCTTCGACGGTATCGGCGAGTTGGCGGACGCTTCCCGCGCCGAGCGCAAGCTCGCCCAATCCGAGCGCGCTTGCGATGCCGGTCATTTCGACCGGGTTGCGCTCGCCGAAGACCCGGATCGCCGGTGCGGTAAGCGCCGCGTAGCTCTCGCCCTGGCCGATCGTATCGCACAGGTTGAACGTCGAGGCGCCGAGCGCGTACACCACGCGCGCAACCCAGTGCGTGTCGCTGAAAATGCGCCCTTCGTCTTCTTCGCGGTTCTGTAGAAAGGCAGCGGCGCACATCTCGATGCGCGGCTCGGGATCGTTCTCCGTGATGCGACGGATCGCGCGCTCCGCCAGCCGGAAGCATTGGTAACGCTCGCCTTCGATCAGCGGGTTCGCACTCGCAAGCGCACCCATGTTCATGAGCGCCCGCCAGAAGATGGCGGCGCCGGTGTTGAGCGCGAGGTTTTTCGGCGCGGTCAGCAGCGCCTCCGAATCCCAGAAGATGGCGCACGGACGCGTCTTCGGATCGAAGAACTCCATGCGGTGCCCGAGCTCGAGCTGTTTCACGGCGGCGCCGGCACGGTTCTGCGCCGAAGTCGCCGCGGTGAGCACGTTCACGATCGGAAGCTTGGGCGCGAGAAGCTTCGGGCTGATCGCCGGGCCACTGGGCGGATATTGCGTCATGAGTTCTTCCGCCGGCTTGTGCTCGGCCATGAGGATCGCGACGACGCGCGTCGCCTTGATCACCGTGCCCGCGCCGATCGCGATCAGCAGGTCGGCGTCGGCGTCCTTCGCGGCTCTGGCCGCCGCCTGCACGCACTCGAGCGGCGCTTCCCGCACCATGTCGCTGTAGAGGCCCGCAAGCTTCTCGCCGATGATGCCCCTCACGCGGGCGACGAGATTCGTCTTCGTCGCAACCGATCGCCCGCAGACAACGAAAGCGCGCTTGACGCCGCGGCTCTCGACGACACGCGCGAGATTGTCGAGCGCGTCCTGGCCGCTATAGAGCCGGCAGGGATAGGTGACGGCGGAAAATTTGGTCAATCCCATCCGGTCACTCTTTGCCGGTGAAGGTCGGCGGGGCCACGGGCGTCTTAACGACCTCGACCTGACGACTGACGACGGCGTAGCGAGCGCCGCGGGGCTCGACGAACGCTTGGAGGTGGCGTCCGGGAATCACGTCTTCGCGTGTCCGAGATCGGCCGCGTGCACCCACCGCGCTCCGGCGCAGCAGCTCAGGCCTTCTGTCCCTGGCTCCATTGCGCGAGCACCTTCTTCACCGCCGGCCGCTCCGCCATGCGCTTGTGGTGGTCGTGAATCCCGGGAAAGCGGGCGATGTCCACGCCGTCCCGGGGCAGCCACCCTGCCACGGTGAAAAGGTACGGATCGCAGATCGTGTAAGCGTTGCCCATCACCCACGGCCCCTGGACCATCTCGCCTTCCATCAGCGCGAAGCTTTCGCCGACGCTCTTCGGCACCTTGCGTTTCATGTCCTCGAGGGAGGCGGGCTCGTCCGCCCAGCGGCTGCCGCGGCTGCCATGCGCGTGGTTCACGTGCGCCGTGGAGCAGAGGTAGCTGTTGAAGGCCTGCACGCGCGCGAAGGCGAATGGATCGGTGAGCGGCGCGAGATTCGCCTTCGGAAACATCTGCGCGAGATAGGCCAGGATGGCCGGCGTCTCCGTCAGTATCCCCGAATCGGTGATCAGCGCCGGAACGCGGCCCTTGGGATTCACCTCGAGGTACTCGGGCTTGCGCTGATCGCCGGCCGCAAAATCCAGCCGCACCGTTTCGTATTCGGCGCCCGCTTCTTCGAGCGCGATGTGCGAGGCGAGCGCGCAGGAGCCCACGGCATAGAACAGCTTGAGCATCGGTCTTCCTCCCTCAGGGCGAAGCGGTCATTCCAGCGGATAATCCCATTATGAATCACACACGCACTCATCGCATGCTCGCATGGCGCGCCGGGTTGGCGGCATTCGCGAGCCTGCTCGCGACAGCGGTCGCGGCACAAGCTTTTCCCTCGAAGACGATCCGCATCGTCGCGCCATTCCCGCCCGCCAGCGTGGCGGACGTGCTCGCGCGCCCCATCGCGCAGAAAATGAGCGAGACCTGGGGCCAGCCGGTGATCGTCGACGATCGCGTCGGCGCGGCGGGGAGTGTCGGTGCGGACCTCGTGGCAAAAGCGCCGCCCGACGGCTACACGCTGCTCTTGGGAACGATCGGCACGAACGCGATCAATGACGCGCTCTACAGCAGGCTGCCGTACAACGTGCGCACGGATTTTGCGCCGATCACGCTGGTCGCCCGCACGTATCTGCTGCTGGTGATGCACCCTTCGGTGCCGGTGCGCACCGTGAAAGACGTGATTGCGCTCGCCAGGGCGCAGCCGGGCAAGCTCAATTTCGGCTCGGCCGGCGCGGGCACCACGCCGCATCTCGCGGGCGAGATGTTCAAGTACCTCACGGGTGTGTCGATGACGCACGTCGCGTACAGGGGCAGCCCGCAATCCGCGATCGATCTTCTGGCAGGACGCCTCGACCTCATTTTCGCCAACGGCTCTGCCGCGCTGCCCCATATCCGCGCCGGCAAGATGCGCCTGATCGCCATCAGCGCGGCGAAGCGCGACCCGGAGATGCCGGACGTCCCCACCATCGCCGAGACCGTCCCCGGTTTCGAGATGGCGCCCTGGTTCGGATTGTTCGCGCCCGCCGGGACGCCGCGTGAGGTGGTGACGCGGCTCAATGCCGAGACGGTGCGCATCCTCGCTCTATCGGACATCAAGGCGAATTACGCGAACCTCGGTCTGACCGCGGCCTCCACGACACCCGAGCAGTTCAGCAGCTACGTGCAGCAGGAAATCGTGCGCTGGGCAAAAGTGGTCAAGGCGAGCGGGGTGCGGGCGGATTGACGCCGGGATCCATGCTCTGATGGGTCAGGTACGCGGCGCTGGTCGAATCCGGGTCTTTGCCACGACGCCGGACGGCGCGAAGAGGATGACGAATTCGCCAGTCGCGTCGCGACGGACTTTCTCCCCTTTCTCTCCGGCAAGGCGATACACCCACACTTCGTAACCGGTGTCGAAATTGACGGCCAGCGTCTCGCCCAGCGCGGCGCGAACGTCGTTGCGTGTGCTCTTGCCGATGACGACGCGGTCGCGGGCCCTGTCCGGCGCGATCGTCCTGCGCTCGTCCGCCGACACGACGGCCGCCGGCGGCCCCGACGGCTCGTAGCTTGCGCAACCGGCAATGCAGGCGATCAGCGCAACCGTCGCGCCGGTACGCGCGAGGCCGCTACTCATCCATGTACTCCAGCACGATCAGCGTGTCGTCCGGCCACGTCGGGTCGCCGAGCGGCGCGTAATAGGTGCGGTCGAGCAGCACCTCGCAGTCGCAGCGGGCGAGGTCGCCTGACGTCATGGGTTGGTAGGTGATGCCTGCGTACATCTGATCGACCGGCAGAGCTTCGCGGCGGCTGCCGGCAACGAGCGTCACGCCGAAGATCGGCCGCTCCGCGAAAAAGAGGTAGTGGACCTCCTTGCGGTTGCAATAGCCGTCGGGCGTCGTCAGCAAGTCGAAGAGCGGCCGTACGGCGGAATAGAGGCCCGACTCGATGCCGACGAGACATTCGAGCCGCAGGTCGCCGAGGCGCCGCGTGTTGGCGGGAAGTCCCGGCGTGCGGATCTCCGTGCGCCACGTCATGCTGCGCGCCTTGCGGTTCGGCACGACCATCGCGTCCTCCGCGAGCGCCTGCGGGACGCGCTCCAGCACGAAGGTGTTGTCTTCCGCGACGCGCACCGGGATCGCAACCGTATCGCCGGCGATGTCGAGCGCGATGCCGCGCATGTCGGTGTCGCGACTGCGGGGCAAGAGCCTGAAGCGGAGCGATGCGCTCGGCGCGAGCGCGTGCCGTCTCTCGAAGAGATCCATGCCGCTCACGATCCTGCGATAGGACTTCTCCACCGGATCGCGCATCGCGCTGACCTGAACGGACGGCAGCGTCGGAGCCGACGCGTCGGTCCTCGGCTGCGCGGCCGCGGCGTCAGCGTTCGCGCAAGTAACTGCAACCGCGAGCAGTATCGCGGCCGAAGCTACTCTGCCTTGATGCCGGCCTCTTGAATGACCTTGCGCCACTTGTCGAGATCGCGCTTGATGAGCGCCGCGAATTCCGTTGGGCCGGGCTTAACCGTGGCGCCGCCGTTCGTGATCATCCGTTCCCTTACGTCCGGCGCCTCCAGCACCTTCGTGATCTGCGCCGACAGCTTCGACACGATCGGCGTCGGCGTCGCCTTCGGCACGAGGATGCCGTACCACGTCGTCGTCTCGAACCCGGGATAGCCCGATTCGGCGACCGTCGGAATGTCCGGAACGCCGGGGGCGCGCTCCCGCGAAGTGATCGCGACGGTGCGTATCGTGCCGGCCTTCATCTGAGGCATCGCGGTTTCCAGCGAGGCGAGAAAGAAACTGATCCGGCCGCCGATCAAGTCCGGCATCGCCTGCGCGGCGCCCTTGTACGGCACGTGGATGTACTTCACACCCGCGACGCGCTGGATGAGCTCACCGGTGAGGTGTCCGATCGTGCCGTTGCCGGTGCTCCCGAACGGGATCTCGCCCGGCTTCGCCTTGCCGGCGGCGACGATGTCCTTGATCGTGCGATACGGCGCCTTTGCCTGAACCATGACCGCGATCGGCGACGATGCAATGATGGAGACCGGCGTGAAATCGCGGATCGAGTCGTACGGCAGCTTCGCGTAGAGCGACGGATTGACCGAGAGATTGCTCGTCTGGCCGGTGACCATCGTGTAGCCGTCGGGCGCCGCCTTCGCCGCGGCGTCGAGCCCGATATTGCCCGCGGCGCCCGGACGGTTGTCCACGACGATCTGCCATCCCGCGGTCTCGGTCAGCTTGTTCGCGACCAGACGCGACAGGATGTCGGTGCCGCCGCCCGGCGGGAAGGGCACGATCAGCCGGATCGGGTGCGACGGGTAGTTGCCCTGCGCGAAAGCGGCGCCGCAGGTCTGCGCGGCGAACATTACCGCAAGAATCTTCAGCCAGTGTTTCATGAGAGCTCCAGCGGGCGAGGTGCGATGATACAGATCAAGCGAGTGCGATAATGGGCCGGGACCGAAACGGAGACACGCGCGATGACTACGCAAGGCAAGGTTCAGGCCGTCAACATCAACGACCTCAAGAGATATTCGCCCGAGGCTCGCGTCAACCAGCCGGTGCTCGCCTCGAAGGACCTGGTGACGCGCATGAACTGCTACGAGCCGGGCCAGATCACGCCGCTGCACGCGCATCCGGACGACGACGAGGTCGTGTTCTGCGTGGAAGGCAGAGGAGCGGTGACGTTCGAGGAGCGCGATCCGGTGCCGCTCGCGCCCGGCTCCATCGTCAGCCTGCCGGCCGGGCTGCCGCATCGCATCGAGGCCGCGGCGGACAGCCGGATGGTCGTGATCTACACGGCGAGCGCGGGCTATACGAGCGTGAGGCCGCATGCGGACGGGCGTGCTCCCTCGGTGCGGTTGCCGGGCGAAGAACCTCTGCCGAAACCGTAGGGCAGGCGCGCTGCAGGCTCATTGGGGGAAGGGAGGTAACGGAGGGAAACCATGGAAGGTTTCCCTCTGTTCGTGGCCGGCGAGGCCCGAGCCGAAGGCGAGCGCCGGCCTTACGCCAGCCACTCCGGCCTGTTCGCGCCCAGCACGGGCGAGGGCTTGTCCCAGTACGGCTTCGTCTCCGACATCCTGAGCACCGGGCCGAGATGTCTCAGCGCGCCGTGGCCGCCCTTCGATTCGATCAGGATCTCGTCCAGCTCAGACGGCGAGAGCTTGAGATCGGGGTCGGAGTACTTCACGTGACCCTGCTCGTAGATGTACATGCCGGAGCGGCACAGCGAGACACGCACGTGATAGGAGCCGCCTTCGCGCGCGCGCCGCGCGAGCGCGAGGAGCACGCCGTACGCGCCGTTGTAACCGGTCGTGTAGTCGCACGCTGAAGCCGGCAGAAGCTTCGGCCGCTCGTCGCCGTTGTCGAGGCAGATGCCCGTCGCCGACTGCGCGATCTGCTCCCATCCCCCGCGGTTCGAAAACGGGCCGCCCGCGCCGTAGCAGCTGATCGAGAGATAGATGATGCCCGGGCGTTCTTTCGCGAGCTCGTCCGGAGACAGTCCCAGCTTGTCCATGATGCCCGGGCGATAGCCCTGGCTGAAGACGTCGGCTTCGCGCGCGAGCTTCTTGAGCGTCGCCAGGTCTTCCGCTTTCGTGAGATCCAGGAATGAGCTGCGTTTGCCGTGGCTCGTGTCCTTCACGTGCTCGGGCACCTGCGGGAGGTGCTGCGCCGTCACCATCAGCACGTCGGCGCCGTTCTCCGCGAGCGTGCGCGCTGCGATCGGACCCGCGAGGATGCGTGTGAGGTCGAGCACCCTGATGCCCGAGAGCGGCCGCCCGCCTTCCGGAAAAGGGATCGGATCGGTCTCGCCGATCTTCGTAATCTCCACCAGCGGTTTGCCCGCGAGCACCTTGCCGTGCGGATGCTCGAGCCACTCCGCGTTCGAGCGCACGACCGACCCGCACGCGCGCGCCGCGGCGATCGCTTCCTCGAGATCGTGCGAGTCCCATTTCGCGACGGCCCTGGCGACGGCCTCCGCGTTCGATTCGCAGCCGAGCACGCCGATCACGCGGTCGTGCAGATGCGGGAGGTTGAAGTGCGGGAGGTACCAGCGGCCGTCCTTGCAGCGCCACGGCTGCGTGATCGAGCGCATGTGCAGCATCGACGGCGTCGCCGGCACGGAGGTCCAGCCGCCGCCCCCGGCAGGCTGGCTCAGGTACGAGGAGCTCTTGCACGTCGCGGCCGCATGGCGCGCGTCGATCGCGACTTTCTGGCGGCGTCCCGTCTTGATCTCGTGGATGTCCGTCACCGCGACGCCGACGCCGGCGAGGATGTTCGCCGTCGTCTCCCCGATCCTGAAACGCGCCGAAAAAACGGGATCGCGGCCCGTGATGGTGACCTCTCCGGCCGCGGGATTGCCGCGGCCGCGTACGTTCATGATTTCTTCGAACCCGGGGTTCATGAGCAATGATGTCCTTGCAGGAAGTGAGCGCGCTCGGCGGGTCGATTCTATTCGTTCGGCTCCGCTCGCAACCTCGTTTTCCACATGCTGTTTACGAAGTGGGCGAGTCGCGAAATACTGCCGCCATGATCACCGTCGACCGCTACGCAGGCTCTTCGCGACTGCTGCACTGGCTGACCGCGCTGCTCGTCGTGGCCGTGATGTTCCCGCTCGGCATCTGGATCGCCTATTTCGAGCCCGCGGACGAACCGTTCAAGCTGCGGCTCTACAACCTTCACGAAAGCTTCGGCGTGATCGTATTTGTGCTCACGCTCGCTCGCGTCTGGAACCGCCGCCGCCATCCGCCCCCGCCGCTCCCGCCCGACACGCCGCAGATGGTGCGGGTCGCGGCGCGCGTCTCGCACATGAGCCTCTATGCGCTGCTCCTGATCATGCCGGTGGTGGGCTTTCTCGCCACCAACGCGTGGGGTTTCCCGCTCAAGGTCTTCGAGGTGCTGCCGATGCCGGTGCCGTTCGGCAAGGACGAAGAACTCGCGAAGGTGCTCTCGTTCCTGCACTGGTGTGGTGCAATCGCGCTCGTATCGTTGATCGCCGCGCATCTCTCGGGCGTGGTCTATCACACGTTCATCCGGCGCGACGGGCTGTTGCGTCGAATGGTGTAGCCGCGCGGCGACAGTCGGCATTTATTCCACGACTTTTCTCGGCGTGAAGGCGCGCCGGATCAACCGCCCGGGTACACCGTCGTGTAATCTCGCGCGTTGTTCGGCTGTCGGCATTTTCCCCGTGCACATGGAAGGCTCGCTGCAAACTCCCCCGGAGCAGCAACGGACCGTCAGCGCGCTGCGCTGGCGGCGTGCCGCTTTCGCCGCTCTCGTCCTCTCGAGCTCCGCCGCGCTGCTTGCGCTGATGGCCGCGACGCTCTTTCCGGCCGGCGTCGATACGCTCGGCGTGGTCATGCTGGCATTGTTCGCCGTCACGCTGCCGTGGACGACGATCGGCTTCTGGAACGCCGCCATCGGTTTCGCGCTGATGACCTTCGCGCGCGACCCGGCGGGCCTCGTCGCGCCGCATCTGCGCACTATTACCGGCAGGGAAAAGATCGCGAGCGCTACCGCGCTCTTGATCTGCATACGAAACGAGGACGCGCGGCGTGTTGCCGCCAACCTGGAGTGGATGATCGAGCGGCTCGTCGCAACGGGAGAGGCGCGCTGGTTCCACCTCTACGTGCTGAGCGACACGAGCGATGCCGGCATCGCCGCGGAGGAAGAACGGATGGCGGAGGCGCTCGCTGCGCGTTTCGGCGAGCGGCTTGCCGTCACGTACCGCCGCCGCGAGAGCCAGACCGGCTTCAAGGCCGGCAACATCCGCGATTTTTGCGAGCGCTGGGGCGCACGCCACGAGTACGCGATCGTGCTCGACGCCGACAGCCTCATGACGCCCGCGGCGATGCTGCGCCTCGTGCGCATCATGCAGGTCGAGCCGCGCATCGGCATCCTGCAGACGCTGGTGACGGGTCTCCCGAGCAAGAGCGCGTTCGCGCGCATCTTCCAGTTCGGCATGCGGCTCGGCATGCGCTCGTACACGCTCGGCGCGGCGAGCTGGCAGGGCGACTGCGGGCCCTACTGGGGCCACAACGCGATCCTGAGGCTTGGTCCCTTCATCGAGCATTGCGAGCTGCCGGTGCTGCCGGGGAAACCGCCGCTCGGCGGCCACGTGCTGAGCCACGATCAGCTCGAGGCGGTGCTGATGCGCCGCGCCGGGTATGAAGTGCGCGTGCTGCCCGACGAGGACGGCAGCTGGGAGGAAAATCCGCCGACGCTCACCGAGTTCATCCGCCGCGATTTGCGCTGGTGCCAGGGCAACATGCAGTACTTCCGTTTTCTCGCGACGCCCGGCCTCCAGCCCGTGAGCCGCGGCCAGCTCGTTCTCGCCATCGCCATGTATCTCGGTGCGCCGGCATGGCTGGGATTCATGGTGCTGGGGCTCGTGCGCGACGCGCCGTGGCGGCCGGATCTCGGCATCGCCCTGCTCGTCGTGACGCTCGCGATGAGTCTCGCGCCCAAGGCCGCGACGCTCGCCGACGTGCTCGCGCGCCGTCGCCCGCGCCAAGCCTATGGCGGGACGCCGCGGATCGTGGCGAGCGTCATCCTCGAGTTCGTCCTCTCGATGCTGATCGCACCGGTCTGTGCCGTCGCGGTCACGCTGTTCCTGCTGGGTCTTCCGTTCGGCCGGCGCATGACCTGGAACGCGCAGCAGCGCGACGCGGAGGGCTTGCCGCTTCGCGAGGCCGCGCTCCGGCTGTGGCCGCAGACGGCGCTCGGTTTCGTGCTCGCAGCGGCGTGCTGGCACGCCGCGCCCGGCGCGGTGTGGTACTGGGCGCCGCTCGTCGTCGGACTCGCCGGCACGATACCGCTCGCGATGCTCACTGCGCATCCGCGCCTCGGCCGGGCGTTCGCCGCCTCGGGGCTGTGCCGCGTTCCGGAGGAACGGCCTCCGGGCGGGGTCGCAGTGGAGCATGCCCGGGCCGCTACGCTGCCCTTCGAGCCCGCGCCCGCCTACGCCGACGGGTCGGCACGAACCGGTTGATACGCGCCGCGCTCGCGGTCGCGGTGGGACTTGCCGGATTCGCGGGCAATGGCGCTGCCGCCGTCGCCGTCGACTTCGTCAACGCGAGCCGCGCCACGCGCTGCGCCGAGGAAGACAACGTCTACGTGAAGGTGCTCGGTCCCGGCGTGACGTCGTTTCGCATCGACGCGGAGCATCCACCTTATATCGGCGCGGTGCGCAAGGACAGCACGGCGCCCGATTTCAGCCACTGCGATATGACGCGCGATCCGAGTTTCGCGTTCGCGCCGCGCACCGTCGTGCTGTACGAGAGCGCCGCGATCCGGCTGGTCGGCCATACCTACGCGAGCTTCTGGCGGCCCGACGTCGTGGATTTCCATGTCGGCGACAGGAACGAGCGCGGCCTGCATCTGGTGCAGCTGATCCGCCGGCGCGCCCAGGGTGACGTCGAGATGCTCGTGGTCTATCCGGCCGACGGTTACTGGCGCTTGAAGCCGTTGCCGCCGCCCTCGCTGCCGGACACCGCGTACGGAAGCTCCTTCCTGTTCGGGCCGGTCGAGGAAGACGGGCGGCCGTACGTCGCAATCCGCAGCATCGCTTTCGAGCCTGCGACGCTCACCTTCCGGCTCGCCTTCCGCAGCGGCGCGCGCGGCACGCTCAGGGTGGCCGCCGCCACACCGGCGCGCACGAGCCTTGCTCTGGCGATCGAGCCCGCGGTCGCGGCGGAGCAACCGTTCGCCGCGCTGCGCTCGATGTTCGTTACGCCGGCGCAGGCCGACGTGGCGGTTGCGGCGTGGCCGGACGGCAGCGCGATGCCGATACTCAACTTCACCCGCAGGCAGGCGACGAGCGCGCGATTTGGACGCACCGTGAAATCGCAGCACAATCTCACCGCGCCCGACCTCGTCTTCGAGGAATTCTGGGGCGGCCCCGCGCGTTAGATTCACATGGAGCGACGAAATGGCTGAAAGGCGTATCCAGGCGATCGCCGGAGCACCTCCCGCGCGTGATGACCTCGCGTGGTGGACGCTGCTCGAGCGGCGCAACGACGACGCCGTGCCGATCGCCGGATCGCAGCTCGCGGAGCTTTACGGTCCGCTCTGCAGGGCGCACCGCAACGCACGCGTGAACGGCTCGTTCGCCGTCGCGCATCTCGCGCAGAGCCTCGACGGGCGCATCGCGACGAGGAGCGGCGCCTCGCAGTGGGTGAGCGGCGACGAGGATCTTCTGCATACGCACCGCATGCGCGCGCTCGCGGATGCCGTACTGGTCGGCGTCGACACCGTCCTGCTCGACGATCCGCAGCTCACCGTGCGCCGCTGCGCGGGCGAAAACCCGGTACGCGTGGTGATCGACCCCGAGCGGCGGCTCGACGGCAGCCAGCGCATCTTTCGCGATGGGGCGGCGACGACCGTCCTCTTCGCTGCAGAAGACCATGCAGGCAACGGCGAGGCCCTGGGGAACGCGGAAGTCGTGCCGATGCCGCGCGGCGCCCTCGGGCTGGATCCCCGCGAGATGCGCCGCGCGCTCGCCCGGCGCGGACTGACGTGGCTCTTCATCGAGGGGGGCGGCATCACGGTTTCGCGCTTTCTCGAGGCCGGCGCGATCGATCGTCTCCAACTCACGATCGCCCCGCTCATCATCGGCTCCGGGCGTCCGAGCATCGCGCTGCCGGAGATCGAGAGCCTCGCGGGCGGACTGCGCCCGCGCACCCGCCGCTTCGCGATGGGCGGCGACGTGATGATCGAGTGCGACTTCGGTGGCTGACGCCGCGCGCGCGTTCTGGACGATCGGCCCCGGACGCGGCGAGATTCGCGAGACGCCGCTTCGTTCGAGAGGGCCGGACGACGTCCTCGTGCAGGCGCTCAAGAGCGGCGTGAGCCGCGGCACCGAGAGCCTCGTCTTTCGCGGGCTCGTCCCGAAAAGCCAATGGACCGCGATGCGCTGTCCTTTCCAGGAAGGTGATTTTCCTGGCCCCCTGAAGTACGGCTACGCGTCCGTCGGCCGCGTCGTGGCGGGGCCGCGCGAGCTCGAAGGCCGGCGCGTTTTCTGTCTCCATCCGCACCAGGAACGCTACGTCGTGCCCGCGGACGCCGTCGTGCCGCTGCCGGACGCGGTGCCGGACGCGCGCGGCGTGCTCGCGGCCAACATGGAGACGGCGGTGAACGCGCTGTGGGACGCTGCGCCGCGTCTGGGCGATCGCATCGCCGTCGTCGGCGCCGGCGTCGTCGGTTGCATGGCGGCGGCGCTGGCGGCCCGCGTGCCCGGCACGCGCGTTGAGCTGATCGACGTCGATCAACGCCGCGCGCAGGTGGCGGCGCATCTCGGCTGCGCTTTCGCGCTGCCGCCGGCAGCCGCGCCTGAAGCCGATCTGGTCGTTCACGCGAGCGGCACGCCGGAAGGGCTCGCGACCGCGCTCGGGCTCGCCGCATTCGAAGCGACGGTCATCGAGATGAGCTGGTACGGCGAGCGCGCGGTGCCCGCGCCGCTCGGCGAAGCGTTCCATTCGCGGCGGCTTACGCTGCGCTCGTCACAGGTGGGCGCGGTGGCCACCGCGCAGCGCGCGCGCTGGAGCCGCCGCCGCCGTCTGGCACTCGCGCTCGAGCTCCTCGCCGATCCGCGGTTCGACGTGCTGCTCACGGGCGAGAGCGCGTTCGACGAGCTGCCGGCGACGCTCGAGCGGCTGGCGAGCCGTCCGGATGGCGCGCTGTGCCACGTCGTTTCCTACCACTGAGGCGGGAGCGTTCCCATGTATGCCGTCGCCGTTTCCGATCACATCATGATCGCGCACAGCTTCACGGGCGAGATCTTCGGCCCGGCGCAGGCGCTGCACGGCGCGACCTACGGCGTGGAGGTGGAGCTCAGGCGGCCGCAGCTCGACGCCGCCGGTCTCGTGTGCGACATCGGCCTCGCGCTCGCGACGCTGCGCGAGGTGCTGGGGGAGTTCAATTACCGGAACCTCGACGAGCTCGCGGAATTGCGAGGCCGCAACACCACGACCGAATTCATGGCCGGCGAAATCTTTCGCCGCATGCAGGTGCGGATCGCCGCCGGCGCTCTGGGACCCGGCACGGCGGAGGCGCTCGCCTCGATGCGCGTCGTGCTGCGCGAGTCACCGGTCGCATGGGCGGGCTTCGAGGGCGCGCTTCGTTGACCCTGGCGTTCCTCGTTCCGGGATCGCTCGATCAACTCACCGGCGGGTATCTCTTCGCGCGCAAAGTCGTGGAAGGTTTGCGTGCGATGGGCCGCGCCGTGAACGTCGCAGAGCTGGAAGGCTGTTTTCCCAGCGCCGACGACGCGGCCCGCGCCGCGGCGAGCACAGCGCTGCGCGAGCTGCCGGCGGGCAGTGTCGCCGTGATCGACGGCCTCGCGCTGCCCGGATTCACCGAGTGCCTCCCGCAAGAAGGGCGGCGCCTTCGCCTCATCGGCTTCATCCACCATCCGCTGTCGCGCGAGACGGGACTCGACGCAGCCGCGGCGCGAGGTTACGCAGCGATCGAAGCGCGCCTGTGGCCGTGTCTTCGCGGCGCGATCTGTCCCAGCGCGCATACGGCTCGCGCGCTCGCCGAAGCCGGCTTGCCCGAGCACCGCGTCGAGATCGTCAGTCCCGGCACCGACCAGCCCGTGACGATCCCCGAGCGCCCGGCCGCCGGGCCGCTTCGCCTGCTCGCGGTCGGCACGGTGACGCCGCGCAAGGGCCATCTGGTGCTCGTCGAAGCGCTCGCGGGACTGGGAGATCTCGACTGGCGCCTGACCTGCATCGGCAGTCTCGAACGCGATCGCGCCGCGGCCGATGCGCTGCGCCGCGCGGTTGCGGAGAAGGGCCTGGGCGAACGCATTGCGCTCGCGGGCGAATGCGCCCCGGCTCGCGTGAGCGCCGCCTATCGGGATGCCGACGTGTTCGTGCTGCCGTCCTACGAGGAAGGCTACGGCATGGTCTGCGCCGAAGCGCTCGCACACGGCCTGCCGCTGGTGACCACCACGGCCGGAGCGCTGGCCGAAACGGTCCCCGCATCCGCCGCGCTGCTCGTGCCGCCGGGCGACGCGAGCGCGCTGCGCGAGGCGCTGCGGCAGGTGATGACGGACGGGGCGTTGCGCTCGCGCCTCGCGTCGGGCGCTGCGATCGCCGCGCGCGCGCTGCCCGACTGGCCGGCCGCGGTGCGCGCGTGGTCTGCCGCGCTGGACCGGCTCGCCGCATGAGCGGGTTCGAGGCCGACTGGCTCGAGCGGCGAGAACCGTTCGATATCGCCGCGCGCGATGCCGGT
>JADMIO011135801.1_pt1 | contig 31768 bp, 29 predicted proteins | sample 8958161 | NCBI WGS metagenome assembly JADMIO01 (sample SAMN16585339, study PRJNA669376) | soil metagenome | isolation source: Crop rotation soil | place: USA: Cullars Rotation, Alabama | collected 2011 | reverse complement strand
CCGCGACTTCAAGTCACGTGAATTCCAAGCTTCGGATCCCACTGTGCTGGAAAGAGCCGTGCGAAGGTGTCCGCGAGCCCGAACCCGAACACGCCGCTACCGGTGCTCACGGCGAGGCCGGCGGTCGGCAGCCACGCGTTCTTGAAGCGCTCCAGGGCCGCGTTGTCCGACTGGTACCGGCGGTACATCACGCCGGCACGCGCGTCGAACATCAGCCGTCCCACCGCCCCCGTGCGCGTGGAGTTCGACATGTCGCCGAACAGCCCGACACGGATCAGCGGCGAGCCGATCTCCGTCCCTGACTCCGAGTAGAAGACGTTGGTGTCGTATCCCGCTTCGGCGCCCGCGCCGACGTGCAACAGCACACCCTCGCTGACCTGGATCCCCGTGTTGCTCTCACCCGAAGCCTTGGTGGGGAGGCCCTGGTAGCCGATGGTGACTTCGCCCTGGCCGGCCTGTTGGGCGAGCGCGCCGCGCGCGATCGCTGTCGCGGCCAAGGCAGTGCAGAGTGCGAGGCGTCGGTTCATGTAGGTAGCTATTCGCGCAAGACTCTGGTTGGGCAGCTGGGTTGGTTAGCGGCGCCGACGCTCAGAGCATGCGGCTCGCCTCGCCCGGACGTTCGATGTCGATGCCGGGGGCCGGCGGCTGGGTGGGGTCATATTGGGGAATGTTGGGGTCGATCTCGACCTCGACGCGGGTCGCGCCGACGAACGAGAGGTCCTCACCGATGCAGTTCTCCGCCTCGGCGCCGAGGACCTGAACCTTCTGGTTGACGATGGTGAGCCGCGTGAACTCGTGCGTGCGCTCGCCCTCGTCGTTGCGGATGTTGGCTTCCTGAAGGGACGCCATCGACTGCTCCGCGATGCTGATGTTCACGCGGACCTGCACGACCTTGTCGGTCACGCAGTTGAGCCGGATGATGTCCTTGTCGCGCTTCGCCTGGTCCTGCAGGGTCTGAATGCGCTTGAGGACCTCGTTCATGCCCCTGGCGTATTCCTTCGACTGATTGACCATCTCCTCGGGCGTCAACGTCGGACGCTGCTTCACGTTGACGTCAGCGGTACCAGCCACGGGCGTCGCGCCAGCGGACGGGGGCGCGATCGGCGCGGGAGCGGGTCCCTGCGCGAACACTGTGCCCGCGAGGAACATGCTCATCAGTACGACTTTCGCTTTCACCACGGCGCCATGTCCTTTCACCCGAATCGAGCTGCTTGTCCGCGCGTCTGGTCCCAAAAGAACCCCAAGGAAATCAGGTAGTTATAAACTCGGCAGGAATTATATTCAGCCCCCTCGAACGTGTCAACAGACTGCGGTTGGGCTTAACGTAACGATTCCTCCTGCTTGCTCAACTCCTAGATGTGCTTTTTTGCCCACGGGCCGACGTTACTGCGACGCCTGGAACACGAAGGGGAACGACACGTCGACCGAGCCGCCCGCCGGCGCCGGGAACCGCCAGCGCGCGATGAGCGACTTGATGCAGCTCGCGACCTCCGCGTCGCCGAGCGTGTCCTGCTCGACGTCGACGCCCGACACCGTGCCGGCCTGTGTGATCGTCCAGTGGATGACGACCTTGCCGGAGAGGTTGGGATTGCGCTTGAGCGCGCGCTCGTAGCACGCCTTGATGGCGCCGAGGCGGCTGCGAACTTCCTTCGCGACCATGTTCGGATCGAGCTCACCGTCGACGGCGGGCGCCTCGGTCTTGATCGCGCCCTTCACGGTGCGCTCGCCCGATCCCTGACCGGTGCCGCCGCCCGCGATGCCGGCGCCGCCGCGCAGGTTGCCCGCGTCAGCGACGCGGCCTGACCCCGAACCACCCGACTTGATGCCGCGGAGCGAATCCGCGTTCGCGACGCCGACGCCGCCGACGCCCTGGAACGCCTTCTCCTGATCGCGATCGACGTCGCCCTTTCCGAGCACGTCGGCGATCGAACCGCCGCCGTCCGCCTTCGCGCCGAGCAGCTTGAGGAGGCCGGTCGACTTCACCTGCTCCGCGAGGCGCGCGCGCCGCTCGGCGTCGGCCTTCGCCTTCGCCTCCGCGATCTTCGCCTTCTCCTCCTCGGTCAGCTCCTTCTTGGCCTTCTTCGGCTCGTCGTCGCCCTTCTTCTTCTCGGGCTTCTTCTCCTCGTCGTCGGCCTTGGCGACCTCCGGCTTCTTCTCTTCCGGCTTCTTCTCCTCTTTCTTGACGACCATCTGCACGAAGCGATCGGGGACCGCCTCGATGTCCGGCTTGCGCGGCCAGTCGACGTTGCGCAGGTAGATCACGAAGATGAGGTGGAACAGGAACGAGAGCGCGGCGATGGTCGTGAAGAACCAGTCGACGCCCGAGAGCGCGGACCCGCGGACGGATGCCGGCAACTGCGGCCGCGGCTGCGGCGGCGGCGGCGTGACAAACTGGAACAGGATCGTCATGTCGGCGAGCGTGATCTTCCCGCGCGCCCGCTCGTCGAGCGGCAGCACCCAGGAGGCGCCGTGCTTCTGGATCTTGCCCGTCTGCTTCAGCTGCGACAGCGAGATGATCTCGTTGCCGACCGCGATGCGCGCGTCCATCCCGTCGGAGAAGTGCGCGACGTATTCATGACCGGTCGCCTGGAACAGCAGCCAGTTGCGCGGCAGCGCATCCGACAGGACGACGAACATGTTCTTGGCGGACTGGCCGATCGTGATGTTCTCGCGCTTGCGGACGAGCCGCTCTTCCACGATCCGCCCGCCCTGGATGATACCGATGCGCAGGATCTTCAACTTCGCGCCAACCGCGCCGGAAGCCGGTTTCAGAGCCGCTGCCTGATTCGCCATACGTTGTTGGTCCTTTTGAGCTCGGGGGGTCCGAAATTCGTCAGAGAGCCTTCAGCGGTCAGAGAGCCTTCAGCCGTTAGAAAGGAGAGTGAGAGACGCTGTCCAGGATCTTGGGGATGAAGTCCTGCTTCAACTCCTGCCAGTCGTAGTTGATGGTCGACTTCTGGTAGAAGAAAAAGGCCTCGGGCTTCTGGATTTTACCCTCGATCTTGAACTCCTCGGTAATCCGATAGACCTTCTTTCCACCGGCCCCCTTTTCGACCTTGACCTTCGTCGGGGCATCCGCGGCGGGCGGTGGGGGCGGGGTCGCCGGCGCGGCGGCCGGCGGCGTGCGCGCCGCGGCCCCCTGGGCTGACGCGCGCGAGGGGCCGAGCGTCACTGACGCGACACCGAGCGCCAGGGTGGAGGCGACGAGGAATCTCTTCAGCGAAGTCTTCATGGTGTACCTACTGGATGATCGGCGCGGCCGGCGGGGCCGGCTGCGCGCCGGGGGTCGGGGGCGCCGGAGCGGCCCCGGGCGGCGGGACCGGCTGTCCGGCCGCCGCCTTCTTCGCGTCGTCGGCGGCCTTCTTCGCGGCGCGCGCGGCCTCGCGCTCCTGCTGTTTCTTGAGGCGATCCAGCCGCTTTTCCTCTTTCTTGATCTTGTCCTGCGCCTCGGCCATGTAGCCCTCCGCCGGATCGGACGGCGGCAACGTCCCTCCCATCATCTGCTTGTACCGTTGGAAGTACTGGATGGCAGTGTTGTTCTTGGCGAAGAGGTCCATGTTCGGCATCTTGTCGGCATCCAGGTACAGGATGCCGAGGTTGAACACCGCGTCGGCATAATTGGGAAATAGCTGTAGGGCCTTCTGATACTCTTCCTGGGCCCGCTCGTTTTGCTTGAGGCCCCGGTAGGCGTCGCCCAGGTTGAGGTGGGCCTTCGCGAATCCCGGTTGAAGCTGGGAGGCCTTCTCCAGCACGGGCGTCGCGTCAGCGTAGTTCTTGGCCGCCAGATACTGCGCCCCGAGGTTGTTCCAGAGGATGGCGTCGTCCGGCTTGGCCTCGGCGGCCTGCTTGAACAGGATGATCGCGCCCGGGACGTTCTTCTGATCGACCTCGAGGAAGGCCAGCATCTGGTAGACCTCGGCCTTCTCCGCGCTGGAGGCGCCGTTGGCCTGCATCATCTCCCAGAGCTTCTTCATCCATTCGTACTTGTGCAGCTTGTAGTAGGACTTCGCCATCACCAGCATGGCGGGCGTGTAGCGCTCGTTCTTGTTGAGCGCCGCCTTCGCCGCCAGCACGGCGTCCGGGTAGCGGCCGACCTTGTAGAGGTCGCGCGCCTTCTGCGTGTCCTCCGTGGGAATCACCGCGGGCGGCGGCTGCCGCCGCGCGAGCGCCGGCCCCGCGCTCACCAGCAGGGCGAGAACGATCGACGACCCCAGACCAAGCGCGCGCCTCATCACGGGTACTCCAGGCCGATGCGCTCGTCCTTGATGAACGGGAACTCGTCGGGCAGGTACTTCGACAGGTTCTCGCGCGCCTTCTTCACGTAGTCGTTCGTCACGCCCATCTGCGACGCGCGCGCGAGCGTGTCTTTCCAGCGCTTCTTCGCCTCGTCCTCGACGGGGGTGACGAACTGGTAGATGGCGTCCTTGTACTGCCCCTCGACCAGGCCGCAGTCGTCGGGGTTGGCCTTGCACGCCTGCTTCGCGAGCTTCTTGAGCTCTTCGGGCGGCGCGTCACCGGCCTTGATCAGCTTCTGCGCGAACTCGTAGTAGACGTCGCCGGAGCGGAGGAACGACGCCAGGGTCCAGGTCGCGTCCTTGTACGCCCAGATCTTCTGGTACTCCTCGTTGAGCGCCTTCGCCTCGTTGGTGAACGATTCGAAGACCTTCTTGATCTGGTCGGGCTTGCTGCCGAACTTCAATTCCTTCTTCTGGAAGGCCTTGAACTTCTCCTCCATGATCATGAAGTCGGCCTTCGCCGCGAAGCCGGCCGCGGGCGTCGCCGGCGGCAGCTTGCGCTGGATGAACTCGTCGCGCACGCGCTTGTAGGCGGCGAGGACGTCGTTCCTGTTCTTGCTCGACCGCTCCGTCATCACGGCCTGCTTCATGTACGCCTGGACGACGAACTCGCCCGCCGCCTGCTGCTTGTCGTACTTCTTGATGAACTCCTTGAGGCAGGCGTTGTACTTGCCGATGTCGTTCGCCTTCTCGTAGGCGGTGCAGGCGAAGAAGTACGCCTGGGCGCTGTCCTGCGGCTTGTCGGCCACGGCCTCGGAGTACTTCTTGTAGAGATCCGCCGCGCGCCCGTACTGCTGATCGTTGTCGAGCATCGACGCCGCGAGGCCGAGCGCCTCCTTGCGGTGCTCGGACTGCGCGAACTTCGGATCTTGCGCGACGGTCAGGTAGCCCTTGACCGCCTGGTCGAACTCGAAGAAGCGGTAGTGGTTGCGCGAGGCGTTCCAGAGCGCCTCCTTGCCCCACTCGGAGTCGGGATAGCTGCCATAGAGGCGCTCGTAGCACTTCGTCGCCTCGCCGAACTGGAACAGCTTCTCGTAGATGACGCAGGCGTTGTTGAGCGCGGTGGGCGCGCCGGGATCGCTCGGGTTCGCGTTGACGACGTCGATGAGGTCCAGCGCCAGCCCGACGTCGAGCTGGGTCGAGGGCGCCGCCTTGGTCGTGGCCTGGACGCCGTCCTTGCTCGGCTGCGCCTGGCCGGTGACGATCGCGATGCCGCTCGGGCCGGCCTGGCACATCGTCAGCTGCTTGTTGGTGCCCTTCTCTTCATTTTCCATCGACAGCTGGAGGCGCTTGGTGATGATCATCGTCTTCACCGACGACTTGATCTGCGAGATGCGCGCGAGGTAGGGCTTGGCCGCGGGGGACTTACCGCAGGCCGATTCGCCGAAAGACTCCGCGACGGTCAGCAGCTGACCCAGCGCGCAGTCCTTCTGCTCCTCGTCCTGGATCAGGTAGTCGATGAAGTAGGTCTGCAGGATGGCGTCGTAGGCCTTGAACCCGACGTCGGACTTCTGCCCGCAGTACTGGTCGGCGATCGCCGACAGCCGCTGGCGCGCCGTCGGCCAGTCCTTGTAACGAAGCGTGATGACGGCGGCGGCGTACTTCAGGTCGGGGATGCGGTCGTTCTTGATGTGCTCGACGTACCAGTCGATCGCCTCCATGTACTTCTTGTAGACGTCGGGCATCGCCATCGGGACGACGGGCGGCTTGGTGTTCTTCTCGTCGGGAATCGGCGGATCGTCGATCTCCTTCGACTTCTTCATCCCGTCGATGATCTCTTCGTACGTCTTGATCATCCGGAACGCGGCGTCTTCCTGGTACTTGTTGTCCAGCTGCGAGTCGCGCACCGTCTTGTAGGCGTTGATCGCCTGCTTGAGCTGGCCCGAGTAGTAGAGCGCGTCCGCGTAGAACGCCGAGAACTCGTAGCTGCGCTTGGAGTTCGGGTACGCCTGCAAGAACTTCTCGTAGAGATCGGCGCTGGTGGCGTACAGCTTCTTGCACTCCTCCAGCTTCTTCGTGTCCTTCTGGTTCTCCTGCCACTTGGTCTTGCAGGCCTGCGCCGCCGCGTGCACGTTGGTCGCCGCGGTCAACAGCGCGTCCTCGGCGAGCTGGCGCGCGACCGCCAGCGCCTCCGGGTTGTCCTTGTTGTGCTGGTACCAGTCGCTGCCCTTCGTGTACGACCGCCCCAGCGTCTCGCGCTCCTTGGCCGCCGCCACCAGGTTCCGGTTCTTCTCGTAGGCGTGGACGATCCGGTCCTGCACGCGCGGCGCGTCCGAGTAGTACGGCCACTTGGTCAGCAGCGACTTGTAGACGGCGATCGCGTCTTCGAACTTCGTCTGGTCGAAGTAGATGTCGCCCAGGCGCTGGAACACCTCGCGCACGTGCGGCTCCTTCTCGCGTCCCTTGTAGAACTCGATCGCGCGCGCCAGCCCGGTGATCGCGTCGGGCAACGCGTCGCCGTCCCAGTCGGGCTCGGCGAAGCTGACGCCGAGGTACTGGATGGCCTCGGGCCGCAGGTCGGACCCGACCTTCTGTCCGGCGGCCGTGCGCGCGTCCGCGTACTTGACCAGGTTGTCGAACTCCCGCACCGCCTCCGGGAAGCGGTTGTCGCGGTAGTACGACCAGGCCAGCTTGTAGAGCGCCCGGTCGTAGTAGGGCGAATCCTTGAACGTCAGCACCTTGCGGAACGCGGCGATCGCGAACTTCAGCTCGTTCGGATTGTCGAAGTGGAACTCGCCGACGCGCGTCCAGGCCTCGGGGATGAACTTCGACTCCTTACGGACCGGCGTGCAGTCCTTGTAGAACTCCTCATCGGCCGAGGTGTTCGAGCCCGGCGTGCGGGGCGCCGGCTTCGGGGTCGGGACCGGCGTGTCGAGCGGCTTGAACCGGTTCGAGCAGACCAGCGCCAGCAGCGCCTGCTTGGCCTGCTGGTCCTCGCCCATCTCGCCGAGGCAGAAGCCGAGGAGGTAGTAGGCCGCGTCGAGGAACCGGTAGCTCGGGAACTCGGTCAGCAGGCGCCGGTACATGTTGATCGTCGGCGTGTAATCGACCCGCGGCGGCGGCGTGTCGGGCGGGTTCGGGCTGTCGAGCGACTTCTTGTAGGCCTCGTCGGCGTCCAGGTACTCCTCCGCCGACTTCTCGTAATAGAGCTCCGCGAGCCGGAACATCGCGTCCGGTGTCCAGCGCTTGTCGTTGGGGTACTTGAGCAGGAACGCCTCGAACATCGCGATCGCGTCCCGGCGTCGATCGCGCGCCTCGCGGTCGTTGAGGTTGATCTGCGGATCGTACTTGGCGTTGATCGCCTTCATCTTGTCGCGATACGCGCGCTTCAAGATCTCGCGCGCCGTCCCGCGGTACTCCGTGATCATCCCGGCGAAGCGCTGGACGTCCTTCTCCATCTCGTCGAGCAGACGGGGATCGGGCGCGCCCGGCGCGGTCAGCCCCGCGGGCGGCCCGGCGGGAGCGGCCGGCGGCCCGGCGGGAGCCGCGTGCGCGGGCAGAGCGCCCGCGCCCGCCAGGACCAGCGTCCAGGTCAGAAGCGCGCGCCTCACTTGTCCTCCTCGAGGACGCGGCGGAAGTCCTCGTCGAGCGCCTTGATCTCCAGGCTCTTCTGGTTGGTGAGCCGCGTGACCGCCTGGGTCTTCTGATCCTTGAGACCCCAGGAGACGTCGATGATGCCGACGTCCGACCGGACGACGAGGTCGTAGAACTTGTCGGCGACCTTGGTGAACATCGCCTGGGCGAGGCCGCCACCCATCGTCTTCGATTCCTCCATGATGGCGCCGAGCTTGTTCGAGGCGCTCGCGAGCTCTTCCTTGCCCGCCTGCAGGTACTGGCCCACCTTCTCGAGCCGCGAGTTGACCTGCGCGTCGATGCGCTTGTCGAACGCCACCAGCTGCCCTTCGATCGAGTCGCACCGCGACAGCAGGTCGACCATCCGCTCGACCTGGACGCGATCGCTGCCGGACAGCCGCACCATCGCCTTCTTCTCCAGCGCCAGCTCGCGCTGAAGGTTGTCGTTGAGCTTCTTCGTCGTCTCGCGCTCGACCTCGCCGATCCCGCCGGCCGCCGTGGCGTCACGCTTGGCGTCGGCGATCGCCTCGCGCAGGTTCTCGTGAAGCTCACGCAGTTCCTCGATCGACGTCCGCATGTCCTTCACCGGCTGCCGGATGTCCTCGGGCCGGATCTTCTGTTCCGAACGAGAAACCCGGTAGTAGTTCTCGATGGCGACCAGCTGGGCCTCCAGCGCCGCGATCTCGACGTTCAGCTCCGATGCCTGCCTGTCGACGTCGGCGAAGCGCTCCTTCATCGTCCGTTCGTGGGCCAGCACGCCCTCGTCGGTCGTCGGCAGCGCCGCCAGCTGATGCTCGACGGCGTTGCGCTCGGCGCCGATCTGGTCCAGCTCCTTGCGCTCCTCGGGCGAGAGCACGGGCGTGATGATCGCGCGGATCTTCGGCTGGAACTTCTGCCGGGTCCCGACGATCTGGTTCATCATCTCGGTCGTCTTCGTCCGCAGCGACGCAAGGTCCGGGAAGATCCCGACGCGGCCGCGGCCGTCCATCACGTGCTGGATGCGCTCGAGCATCTTCTGGCTCTCCGCGAGATCGCGCTGCATCTCGCCCATGTCGGACGCGAGCACCATCATGCGCGCGACCTCCGGCTCCGCCTTGACCCACTTCGCGGCCGACGGCGGCACGAACGCGCCGATGTCGAACTTGTCCAGGCTCCTGCCGATCAGCTGATCGAAGTAGGCCGGGTCGGTCTGCGACTTGACGATCACCTGGTTCAACTGCCGGTGGATCGGCTCGAACTCGTCGCGCACCTTCGCGAAGGTGTCGCTCGCGAGGTAGAAGTTGCTCATGCGCAGCTGGAGGTTCCCCTCCAAAATGCGCAGGTCGGGCCCGTCCGGCACGTCGGGATCGGCGAGCAGCAGCAGGTTCACCGACCGATAGGCGCGCTGCCAGTCCTTCGCCTTGATGTACGTCCATGCCTGCTCGCGCAGCGCATCCGGCCAGTACTTCGACTGCCGCGGAATCGACAGGTAGCTCTCGATCGCCTTGTCGAACTGCGACCGCTCGTAGAGGATGCGGGCGATCGCGAGCCGGCTCAGGTCCTGGATGTCCTTGCTGGCCGCATCCGGCGCCTGCATCTTGAGGAGCGCGTCGTAACCCTGCATCGCCCCCGCGAGGTCGTTCTTCTTGACCGCGATCGTGGCCATGAAGTACCGCGCCTGGAAGAAGTATGGGTTGGTCTGCGGGATGGACGCGAACACCATCGACGCGTCGTCGAGGCGGTTGCGGTAGTAGTAGTACTTGCCGCGGACGTACGGCGTGGCCGGCTCCATCAGCGCCGGCGGCAGGTTCTGGAGCCGGGCCAGGTACGAATCGACGTTGTCGAAATCGCCGGTGCGAAGCGAGATCTCGACCAGCCGCTGCAGCGCCTGCTGCTCGGACTTCGATCCCGTATTCTTGGCGACCGCCTCCTGCAGGTAGTGGCGCGCAGAGAAGAAGTCCCGCTCCTGGAACAGCGATTCGCCGAGCAGCACCAGCGCGTCGTCGTGCGCGCGCGAGTTCGGATACTTCTCGACGACGTCGAGCAGAATGGTCGAGGCGGTGTCGTAGTCCTTGAGCGCGTACGCCACCTGAGCGTCGAGCACGCGCCGATCGGCCTGATCCGGCGGCGGCGGCGGCGCCTCGCGCAGCTCCATCCCCATCACGTGGGCCTTCTGATCGAGGTCGATCAGCTTCCTGAGGGCTTCGTCGACCTCGTCGGCGCGCGCCGACGCCGCGGATAGTGTCACACCGGCGAGCGCGAGCCTGGCAAGTGCAGCCTTGCTGACCATCGGCGCGTGGTTACTTCTTCGTCGCTGTCGCGGCGGCTCCACTCTCGCCGGACGACATGACGTTGACGCGGAAATCGATCGCGGGTTTGTCAGCGAGCTGCGTCGTGATGTTGCCCTTTTCGTAGCCGACCACGACGATGTTGGTGGTCTTCGACTCGCCGGCGACGAAGGTGTGGCTCGACTTCACGTTGAACGTGTAGCCCTTGAGGTAGCTGAACACGCCGAAGCCGTTGCCCTTGTACACGAGCGCGACCGACAGCGTGTGCGATCCGGGCTGGATCGCGCCGTTGTAGATGTCGAACTCCTGCAGGTCGGCCAGGTTGCCCTCGCTCTTCGCGGAGATCTGCACGCCGTCGAGCGCGAACGCGGCCTTGACCAGCTTGAAGTTGCTCCCCATCTCGTTCTTGTGGTGGATGACCGCGCGCGAGGCGCCCATCACGCCGCCGAGGACGGTCTCCTTGAGGAGGTTGAGGCGCGCCTTCGTCCTGAAGATCTGTTCCTTGAGCTCGTTGACGTTCTTCTCGAGCCCGCGCAGGCGGACGTTGTAAGCACCGTCGGACCCGGCAGCCGCGGCGGTCGAGGCGTCGGCCGGGGGAGCGCCCGAGGGAGACGGAGCCGCCGCCGGGGCGCCTCCGGCCGTGTCACCAGCGGGGGCCGCTGCCGCCGGCGCCGGCGCCGGGGTCGCCACGTCAGCGGCGTGCGCTTGCGCTGCGAGCCAGATCGGCAGCGACAACATCAGCAGACCCCCACGCAGTTTCCCTATCCCGAGCGATGTCATGTCGTTACTCCGTCGAGGCGTTGTGGGGCCCAGTTTGAGAGGAACAGCGAAGAGCAAAAAGGGGGAAGTGACCCCAAGCGGAGCAGTTATGGGGTCGGAAGCGGTCGGATCGAAGTGCGTTTTTTATCAGGCCGCGCAAGTATGGTCAATCCCTTCGGCTTTTCCGTTTTTTCCACCAGTGGTTCCGGTCACGCGGAGACCCCGAAGCTAAGTCCCGCGGGAGGAGCCGGCCAGCTTTGCTGGCCGCGTATCATTCGCGGGAGGGGTCGGGAGGGGAAGAGGGTGGGGGCCCCTACCCTCCCCTCCCGAGTTCGACGCCGGCCCGCGGCGGCAGTGCCTTCCATATCGATTCGAGCAGCTCTGCCGTTCCCTCCCCGGTCGCCGCGCTGATCGTGGCGATGGAGATGCCCCGACGCGCGAACGGAGCGGCGATCTGTTTCACGCGCCTGCGGACTTCCGGGAGATCAATCTTGTTCAGGACCACGAGCTGCGGTCGCGCCGCCAGCTGGGGGTCGTAAAGGGCGAGCTCCTTGTTCATCGCCTCGTAGTCGCGCAGCGGGGTGCGGCCCGCCGCGCTCGCGTCGAGCAGGTGCACCAGCAGGCGGGTGCGATCCAGGTGGCGGAGGAACCGATCGCCGAGGCCTGCCCCGGCGTGCGCCCCTTCTATCAGGCCGGGGATGTCGGCCACGACGAACGACCGCTCGCCGGAGAGGGCGACGGTGCCGAGGTTCGGAACCAGCGTCGTGAAAGGGTAGTCGGCGATCTTGGGGCGGGCGGCCGAGATGCGCGCGATCAGCGACGATTTCCCGACGTTGGGGAAGCCGAGCAGGCCCACGTCGGCGAGAAGCTTGAGCTCGAGGCGCACCGAGCGTTCCTCGCCCGGCGTGCCCGGCTCGGCCTTGCGCGGGGCGCGATCGGTCGACGTCGCGAAGTGGATGTTGCCGCGTCCGCCCTTGCCGCCCTGGGCGACGACCAGCCGCTCGCCGTGTTTGCGCAGATCGCCGACGAGCGCGCCCGTCGCGTCGTCGAAGATCTGCGTGCCGGGCGGCACGCGCAGCACCACGTCCTCGCCCGCGCGCCCGTACTTGTCCTTGTTCGCGCCGTTTGCGCCCGCCGGCGCCGCGAACTCGTGCCGGTAGTGGAAGTCGAGCAGGGTCGAGAGCCCCTCGTCGACGACCAGCACGACCGACGCGCCGTCGCCGCCGTCGCCGCCCGACGGCCCGCCCTTGGGCACGAACTTCTCGCGCCGGAACGCGATCGCGCCGTTACCGCCCGCGCCGGCCTTCACGCGAATCGTCGCTTCGTCGACGAAGTGCACGTCAGAACCTGATGGCTGGGAGACGCGGCTTTGCCGCGTCGAGCAGCGGGGGCGCGGGGGGACGCAGAGGCGGCAGCTGTTGCACGATTTCCCCCGCGACGTTCGAGCCGCCGGGCGGTCCCCCCGATCAGACGATCGACGCGATCGTGCGCGGGCCGGAGCGCGTGTACTTCACGGCGCCGTTGACCAGCGCGTAGAGCGTGAAGTCGCGGCCCATGCCGACGTTCGTGCCGGGGTGAATCACGGTGCCGACCTGGCGCACGAGAATGTTCCCGGCCAGCACGGACTCGCCGGCGTGACGCTTGACCCCGCGGCGCTGCGACTGCGAGTCGCGGCCGTTGCGGGAGCTTCCTTGACCTTTCTTGTGCGCCATCTGTTCCTCTGCCTTAAGCCTTCGCGCCCGCGCGGATCGCGGTGATCTTGAGGGCCGTGTACGGCTGGCGGTGGCCGGCCTTGCGGCGGTAGCTCTTCCGGCGCTTGTACTTGAAGATGACGATCTTCTTCGCCAGGCCCTGGTCGACGATCTCCGCCTCGACCGTGACGCCCTTGACCGTCGGCTGACCGACCTGGACGCCGCCGCCGTCGTCGGCGAACAGCAAAGGGCTCAAAGTCACCTTCGAGCCGGGTCCCCCCGCCAGCTTTTCGACGCGCAGGGTTTCACCCTCGCTGACGCGGTACTGCTTTCCTCCGGAAGAAATGACGGCGTACATGGATCAGGGCCTCGCTGGAAGCGGCGTAGTTTAGAGAGGGGACCTCGCTTGTCAAGCAAGGAAGCCGTTCAGGGGCCGTATCCGACCAGGAGCCCCGCGAACAGCCCGCCCGCGTCCCAGTACCGGGCCTTCACGGTCGGGTACCAGTCCGACCAGAAGCTCGAGTACCGGACGGTCAGCCCGACGTCGACGATCTCCTTGATCCGCCAGGCCGCCCCCGCCTCCAGAAAGCCCCCGCTCCCGGCGCCGACCCAGCTCATGTAGCCCTGCCCGACGTACTGGTCCTTGACCTCCAGGGAGCAGAGGGCGAGCCCGGCGCCGCCGAAGGCACGCACCGGGCCGTACGCGATCGTCTTTCGAACGCCGACTCCGAGCTCGGAGGTGTGGGCGGTCTCGTCGAGAGCGGCGCCCAGCTTCTGGCTCGACGAGGCGTACGACGTTCCCAGGGTCAGGCTCACCGGCCACCCCGGCGGCAGAACGATGAACGTGAAGGTGAAGCCGATCTCCGAGGTCTGGGGGGCGCCGGCGTTGGTCCCGTACATGACCCCGGCGACCGGATCCCTCGGCAGGCGCTTGAAGCCCGGCGCGAGCTGGATGCCGAATATTCTCGGAGACGGCGCCGGCGAAGCGGGCGCCGGTGTCGTGGCAGGTGCCTGCACCGTCGCCGGAACAGGCGCCCCTGTCGTGGCAGGCGCCGGCTGCGTTGCCGCGGCCGGTGGCGTTTCAGGAGGCGGCGCCGGCGCGGCCGGGGGTGGCGGCGGTGTCTCCGGAGCGGGCGCTGCCGTCGCGGTTGGCGGCGCCGCCGGTGCCGCTGGCGCCGGGCCCCAGGCGCGCGCGCGCGTGTCAGCGAGCGCGAGCGCGACGAACGCGCCGATCAGGACAACGGTGAAACGAACGTGAAGCGATCGCATCGAGGACCCGCGCAATCCTCGCCGACCTCGCTCAGCCGAGCAACCGCCGTAAGATCTCGTTGATCGCCTTGGGGTTCCCCTTGCCGCCGGTCTCCTTCATGACCGCGCCGACGAAGAAGCCCATCAGCTTCGGATTCGAATGGAACTTCGAGGCCTCATCGGGATGGGCGGCGATGACCCGCTTGCAGGCCTCCTCCAGCTCGCCGCCGTCGGACACCTGGGCCAGGCCCTCCGCCGCGACGATGTCGGCCGCCGTCCGGCGCTCCGTCCACATCTTGGTGAAGACGTCCTTGGCCAGCTTGCCCGACAGCGTGCCGTTCTCGACCAGCGTCACGAGGCCGGCCAGCGCCGCCGCCGGGACCGGGACGTCGGCGTCGCCGAGGCGGCGCGCGTCGCCGACGCGCGCGAGCACCTCGTTGATAACCCAGTTCGCGGCGCGCTTGGCGGGCGCGCCCGCCGCCACCGCCGCGTCGTAGTAGGCCGCGATCTCGCGCTCCGCCACCAGCACGCCGGCGTCCTGCTGCGACAGACCGACCGGCCCGCTGTAGCGCGAGAAGCGATCCTCGGGCAGCTCGGGCAGACCGGCGCGCAGCGCCGCGAGCGCGGCGTCGGTGACCACCACCGGCGGCAGGTCCGGCTCGGGGAAGTAGCGGTAGTCGTGCGCCTGCTCCTTGGACCGCATCGCCTGCGTCACGCCGCGCCCCGCGTCCCACAGCCGCGTCTCCTGGACGATGCGGCCGCCGCCGTCGAGGACCGCGGCCTGGCGCTTGACCTCGTGCTCGATGGCGTCGCGCACGTTCTTGAACGAGTTCATGTTCTTGATCTCGGTCTTCGTTCCGAACGCCGTCGCGCCGCGCGGGCGCAGCGACACGTTGGCGTCGCAGCGCAGCGAGCCCTCTTCCATGTTGCCGTCGCCGATGCCGAGGTAGCGCACCAGGGTCCGGATCGCGCGCACGTACTCCGCCGCCTCGTCGGCCGAGCGGACGTCGGGCTCGCTGACGATCTCGCACAGCGGGACGCCGGCGCGGTTGTAGTCGACCAGACTCTTGCCGCCGTCGGTGTGGATGTTCTTGCCCGCGTCCTCCTCGAGGTGGATGCGGGTCAGGCGAACCGCGCGCGTCTCGCCGTGCAGGCGAAACTTCACGGTCCCGCCCTCGCAGATCGGCTCGTCGTACTGGGAGATCTGAAAGTTCTTGGGCAGGTCGGGATAGAAGTAGTGCTTGCGCGCGAAGCGGCAGCGCTGGCGGATCTTGCTGCCGACCGCTAGGCCCAGGCGGACCGCGGCGTCCACGACGGCCGTGTTCAGCACCGGCAGCGTCCCGGGCAGGCCGAGGCAGACCGGATCGGTGTGGGTGTTGGGATCGGCGCCGAACGCCGCCGACGACCAGGAGAAGATCTTCGATTTTGTCGCGAGCTGCGCGTGGACTTCCAGCCCGATGACGATCTCGTAATTCTCCAGGCTCACGACGCGCCCTCCGGCGGCAGCCGTTCGTGCCATTTCGTGCGCGCCTCGTAGGCGCCCGCGACACGGAAGCAGATCTCCTCGCCCAGCGCCGGCCCGATCGTCTGCAGGCCGATGGGAAGCCCCGCCTTCGTGAACCCGCACGGCTGCGACAGCGCCGGGATGCCGGCGAGGTTCGGCGCCACCGTCAGCACGTCGGCGAGGTACATCTGGAGCGGATCGCCCATGCGCTCGCCGAACTTGAACGCGGGCACCGGCGAGGTGGGCGTGACGATCGCATCGCAGGCGGCGAACGCGGCGGTGAAATCGTCGGCGAGCTTGCGCCGCGCGCGCAGCGCCTTGCCGTAGTACGCCTCGTAGTACCCGGCACGCAGCACGTACGCGCCGAGCATGATGCGGCGCTTCGGTTCGGCGCCGAAGCCCTCGCCGCGCGTGCTGGTGTAGAGCTCCTCGAGCGAGCGCGCGTCGGCGGCGCGCAGGCCATAGCGGATGCCGTCGTAGCGCGCCAGGTTCGACGACGCCTCGGCGGTGCAGACGAGGTAGTAGGTCGCGATCGCATACTTCGTGTGGGGCAGCGACACCTTGACGATGCTGGCGCCCGCGCGCGCCAGCTCGTCCAGCGCGGCGCGCACGGCGGCCTCGACCTCCGCGTCCATGCCGGGCTGGAAGTACTCGTCGGGCACGCCGAGGCGCACGCCCTTGAGCGGCTCCGATCCTTCCCGGCCCGCGCGCGCGGCCGCGCGGTAGCGGCCGACCGGCGCCGGGATGCTGGTCGCGTCCAGCGGGTCGGCGCCCGCCATCACTTCGAGCAGCGCGGCCCCGTCCTCGACGGTGCGCCCGAACGTCCCCGGGTGATCCAGCGACGACGCGAACGCGATGACGCCGTAGCGCGAGACGCGCCCGTAGGTCGGCTTGACGCCGACCACGCCGCACAGCGCGGCGGGCTGGCGGATCGAGCCGCCCGTGTCGGTGCCGATCGAGCCCGCGCACAGCGACGCGGCGATCGACGCCGCCGAGCCGCCCGACGATCCGCCCGGCACGTGCGCGAGCGACCAGGGGTTGCGCACCGGCTTCACCGAGCTGTTCTCGTTCGACGAGCCCATCGCGAACTCGTCCATGTTCAGCTTGCCCAGCATCACGCCGCCGGCCGCCGCGAGGCGCGCGGTCACCGTCGATTCGTAGGGCGGGACGAAACCGCGCAGGACCTTCGACGCGCAGGTCGTCTCGATCCCGCGCGTGCAGAAGATGTCCTTGAATCCCAGCGGAACGCCGGCGAGCGCGCCCGGATCGCGGCCGGCCTTGTGGGCGGCATCGACCGCATCCGCGCGCCGCCGCGCCCCCTCGGCGTCGACCAGCAGGTAGCAGCCGAGCGCGCCGTCGAGGCGCGCGATGCGATCGAGATATTGCTCGGCGATGTCACGCGCGAGCCACTTGCCCGCCCGCACGCCGTCCGCGATTGCCACCGCGGTCGCACCGCGAACGTCGATCACCGCCCGCCGCTCTCAGAGTCGCCCCCGGGACCGGGAACGATTCGTGGAACCTGGAAGAAGCTGCCGTCCCGGCGCGGGGCATTCGCGAGCGCGTCCTCGAGCGTCAGCGACGGCTTCACCTCGTCCGGCCGCGTGGGACAGTCGAACGGCACCGCGTGCGTCATCGGTTCGACCGCGGCGGTGTCGAGCGCTCTCAGGGCATCGACATACTCCAGGATCGCGCCCAGATTGTCGGTCATCGCCGCGACCTCTCCATCGGAGAGGCGCAGGCGCGCCAGCAAGGCGAGCTCGCGAACTTCCTCGGCGGTGATACGCGACATCGGAGCCGGGTACATACCATGAATGACGCAGGCGACCCGCCGCGCGTGGGGAGCGGGCGAGCTTTGCTCGCCCCGTACCATCGTGGGAGGGTGTGGGTACCGAGCGGCACATCGGAGCGAAGCTCCGATGCCGGGAGGTCGCGCTTCACACCCTCTGAGGGTTCCCATCGAAATGTCGGATTCGGGGCTCGACCCGAATTCGCCACGCGCCACGCAACGCGGTATAGTGTTGGGTCCAATATGCCGCCATCCGGAAACCGCTTTCGGGCGCTCGTCGTGTGCCTGGCGCCGCTCGTGAGCGCCGCGCTCGGCTGCGACGGTGGCGGACGCGTGCCCGACGCGCAGACGCCGCCCGCGGCAGTCTCGTCGGAGCTCTCCGTGCGGTTCGAGGTCACCGATCGCCAGTCGACGGTGTCCGTGCTCGGCTTCCGCGCCGCGGCGGCCGGCCCCGACGTCGACGTGCTGGGCCTGGTCGATCCGCTCGCCGCCGCGGCGCCCGTCCAGGGCTGCGTGCTTCGCGACGCCGATCTGGCGAACCGCGCGCTCCTGACCCGCGGCAGCTCCGTGGATCTTCAGGAGCTCGGCGGCGTGGGCGTGGGCCTGGGCGCGTCCGGCACGCCGGCGACGGTGATTCCGACGTTCCCGCGTGTCTACCCGGACGTGGCGGGCGTCGTCGGCGGCGTCGTCGGCGAGGCGGCGCCGCAACCGGTCTCGGCGATTCCCGAGCACGTCAGCATCTTCTCCGCCGACTCGGATCTTCCGATCGCGGAGATCCCCGTTCCCACGCTGCCCAGGCTGCTCGCGGTCAACGGCTCCGCGCCCGCGGCCGGCATGCGGGTCGACGCGAGCGGCGGCCTGACGCTCTCGCTGGCCGCGGCGGGCGGCTCGCTCGTCGAGCTGCGCCCGTTCGGCGCGACGGTGGCGGTGAGCTGCGCGGTCCCGACCAACGCGTCGACCGAATCGCTCATCACCGTTCCCCGCACGCTGCTCGCGCATCTCCGCCCGCACGACGCCGCCGGGAATGCGACCGGCGGGGTGGGCCTGTCCGTGGAGATCGCGCACCGGGCCCGCATGCGCGAGCCGCTCGTGGCCTCGGGCGCGCGCGTCTCGGTCGAGGTCCGCTCGACGCTGGCCGTGGAGCTGCGCCCGTGACAAGCGGTGCGCGCGATACGCGCAAGCATCCGCGCATGAACATCGAAGTCCCGGTGATGATCTCCGACGCCGCGAAGCGGGTACGCAAGCCCATCCGGTTCTCGTCGGGCGACATCTCCGGCGGCGGCGCCTTCTTGCGCTCCGACCTGCTGTTCGAGGTCGGCGAGACGTTGATGATGGAGTTCGACCTGCCCGGCGGACGGCACATCCGGACCCAGGGCCGCGTCGTGCGCGTCGCGCGCGGCGGCGCCAAGGACAGGTTCCCGGGCATGGGCCTCGAGTTCATCGACCTGTCGCCCGACGATCGCGCCGCGATCGCGCGCCTCACCTGATCGTGCCGGAGACGCTCGAAGAGCTGACCTACGACTACGAGGACGAGGGCGTCCTCGTCCGCAAGCAGATCGATCGCGCGGTCCTGACCAAGGGAAGCTGGGCGACCGTGATGTTCCTGTTTCAGGAGCTGGACCGGGCCAAGGGCACGTTCCGGCCGCCCAAGATGGCGATTGTCCGCTTCAAGAAGAGCAAGGGCAGCTACCGCAAGCAGTCGTCCTTCAACATCTCGAACGAGAAGCAGGCGCGCCAGATCACCGAGGTGCTCGAGGGCTGGTATCCGAAGATTGCAGAGATGTCCGCCGCCATCGCCGCGGAGAACGGCGGCGCCCCGGGCGCCGACGACGACGGCGAAGATTCAGACGACGAGTGATCGCAGTAATCGTCAACCCACGCTCCCGGGCGAACCGCCGCAATCCCCGCATTGCGGCCGATTTCCAGGCCATCGTCGGCGATCGCGGGCGGGTGTTCGCGCCCAAGACCATCGACGAGCTGGATTCGGTCTCGAACGAGCTGAAGCGCGAGCCGCCGACGGTCATCGCCGTGCACGGAGGCGACGGAACGCTGCACAAGACGATCACGTCGCTCGGCCGCGCGTTCGGCGCGGAGCCGTTGCCGCCGGTCGCGATGCTGTGCGGGGGCACGATGAACGTGGTGGCCACCTCGCTGGGAATCCGGGAGCGGCCGGCCGTATTTCTGAAGGCGATCGTCGACGCCGACCGCAGCGGCCAGCCCCTCGAGACGATCAGGCGGCGCTGCATGCGCATCGGCGACGAGCTGGGATTCCTGTTCGGGAGCGGCCTGCCCGCCAACTTCCTCACCGAGTACTACGCGCCGGGCACCTACGGACCGGCGCGCGCAGCCTGGTTGCTGGTGCGCGCGTTCTTTTCAGCGCTCTGGCAGGGTCCCTTCATCCGGCGCCTGTTCAAGCGCTTCGAAGGCTCGGTGCGCGTCGACGGCGCGACGCTCGAACAGACGGCGTTCGTCGGCCTGATGGCGGGGACCGTCCGCGAGGTCGGCCTCGGCTTCAAGCTCGTCCATCGGGCCGACGACGATCCCGAACGCTTCGGCGTTCTGGCGATGCACTCGGCGGTGCTGTCGCTGTCCCTGGACGTCTGGGCCGTGCAGCGCGGCCGCGGAATCTCGGCGAGCCGGGCCTTCAGCGCGGTCGCCTCGCAGATGGACGTGAAATCCAAGAACGGCGCGATGGCCTACACGATCGACGGCGATCTCTACCGGACGCATGAGCCGGTCGCGATATCCCTGGGTCCGACCATCCTGTTCCTCAAGCCGCCCTCCGCGTTGATCGTGCGGCCGCGCGGCGATACCATGGGCGCCCAGCAATGAGCTCGTCGTTTCCATTGGACGGGATGAGGGTGCGGTTCGCGGGGGACTCGAACGTGGGCATGAAGCGCGCCCACAACGAGGACTCCTTCTATCTGCCCGAGAGCGAACGTCTGGCGATCGTCGCCGACGGCATGGGCGGCCACGCCTCGGGCGAGGTGGCCAGCCGGATGGCGGTCGAGACCATCGTCGGCTTCTTCAAGGCGACGCAGGACGACCAGCAGCTGACCTGGCCGTTCAAGATGGATCACGGCCACCGTTACGACGTCAACCGCATGGTGACGGCCATCAAGCTCGCGAACCTCAAGATCCACGAGCAGGCCCAGAAGGACCCGCGCTGCCACGGCATGGGGACCACCGTCGTCTCGACGTTGTTCCTCGATCGCGCGCTGGTCGTCGGGCACGTCGGCGACAGCCGGCTCTACCGGCGCCGCGACGGCGTGATGAAGCAACTCACCGAGGATCACTCGCTGCTCAACGACTACATCAAGATGAAGAACCTCTCGCCCGACGAGATCGCGGCGTTCCCGCACAAGAACGTCATCGTGCGCGCGCTCGGGATGAAGGACACCGTGCAGGTCGACGTGCTGGTCGACAAGCCGGCGCTGGGTGATCTCTACGTCATCTGCTCCGACGGCCTGACCGGCATGGTCAAGGACGAGGAGATCGAGGCCATCGCGACCAGCGACGGCGACCTCGACGTCGTGTGCGAGCGGCTGATCACGACCGCCAACAAGAACGGCGGCCTCGACAACATCACCTGCGTCGCCGTCCGCGTCGAGAAGGCCTGAGCCGGCCCGCCGCCCCCGCGCGACGCCCGGGATCGCGGCCACCTGAAAAAACAACAGTCGCATACCGCGCCTCCGGCGCGGAGCGACTGATCAGGCCGCGACCGTCCCGTTGGGCGTGACGATGGCGTCGGCGATGACGCCGTTCGCGACCGCGCCGGGCCAGACCACCGTCCGTTCGAGGCGCGCGCCCGCCGCGACGCGCGCGCCGGCGCCCACGACCACCTCGGGCCCGACGACCGCGCCCGCCTGGACGACGGCACCCGCCTCGATACGGCACGATCCGACGACGCGCGCGGCGCCGTCGACCGCCGCCGCCGCGTCGACGCCCACGAGCGGCCCGGGCGGATCGCGCAGCAACCCGGGATCGCGCAGCAGCGCGACGTTGCCGGCGAGGTATCGCTCCGGCGTCGAGTGCTCGGCGAAGTACCCGGCGTGCGTGATCGCCGAGATCGTTTCGCCCGCCAGCAGCGCCGGGATGTACGCGTCGCGGATCACGTCGCAGACCACCGGCTGCAACCGGTCGAGCAGCGCGGGCTCGAGCAGGTGGACGCCCGTGAACATCCGCTCGGTCACCGCGCCGTGCGGCGGCCGCGGCGATCGCGCGTCGAGGATGCTGACGACCCGCCCGGTCTCGTCGACGCCGATCGCGCCCCAGCGGCGCGGTTCCGGATCGTCGCGCAGCAGCATCGTGGCGACGCCGCCGGCCTGACCGTGCGCCGCGGGCAGCGCGCCGAGATCGAGGTCCGCCACCACCTTGGCGTTCATCACCAGCAGCGGCCCGGCGTCGAACTGCGCGCGCGCCTTGGCGAGGCCGCCGCCCGTCCCCAGGAGCTCCGTCTCGACCGAGTAGGCGACGTCGATGCTGAGCCGGCCGCCGTCACTGGCCACGCGTTCACCCAGGGTCGACTGCACGAGGTCGCCGCGGTGGAAGACGTTGACCACGGCGCGGCGCGCGCCCGCCCGGGCGGCGGCGTGCAGCCCGAAGCGGATGGCCGGGTAGCCGCAGACCGGGATCAGCGGCTTCGGCAGAGCCAACCCCAGCGCACCGAGGCGCGTCGAACGGCCCGCCGCCAGAAGCATGACGTTCACATCCCGAATATCGCATCTTAACGGGGACCCCAGGAGGGGTCCCCGTGCCCCCCCGCGACGGGCTCCGCCGGGCAAAGCCCGGCTTCGCCCAACGTGATCGTGGTATGTCAGACGCCATGAAGATCTGCGTCATTGGCACCGGTTACGTGGGGCTCGTCGCGGGCGCGGGGTTCTCCGACATGGGCAACGACGTCACCTGCTGCGACGTCGACGCCGAGAAGATCGAGGGCCTCAAAAAGGGCGTGATGCCGATCTACGAGCCGGGCCTCGACAAGCTGGTGATGCTCAACGTGGCCGAGGGCCGCCTCACCTTCACGACCGACGTGGCGTCCGGCGTCGCCGGCGCCGAGGTGATCCTGCTGGCGGTCGGCACGCCGCCCGGACCGGACGGATCTGCCGACCTGTCGTTCATCTTCAAGGCCGCCGAACAGGTCGCCGCCGCGCTGACCGGGTGGGCCGTGCTGGTGACGAAATCGACCGTTCCCGTCGGCACCGGCGACAAGATCGAGGCCATCGTCAAGAAGCACGCCAAACACGAGTTCGCCGTCGCCTCCAATCCCGAGTTCCTGAAGGAAGGGGACGCGGTCAACGACTTCATGAAACCCGATCGCGTCGTCATCGGCGCCGACGACAAGCGCGCGGTCGACACGCTGCGCGCGCTCTACGCGCCGTTCACGCGGACGACCGATCGCATGCTGGTGATGGATCGCCGCTCGTCCGAGCTGACGAAGTACGCCGCCAACTCGATGCTGGCGACGCGCATCTCGTTCATGAACGACCTCGCCAACCTGTGCGAGCTGCTGGGCGCGGACATCGAGCTCGTGCGCAAGGGGATGGGTTCCGACGGGCGCATCGGCCCGAAGTTCCTGTTCGCGGGCCCCGGCTTCGGCGGCAGCTGCTTTCCGAAGGACCTGCGCGCGGCGGTCAGCACCGGCAAGGAGGTCGGCTACGAGCTGTCGATCCTGAACGCCGTCGTCGCCGTGAACGAACGTCAGAAGAAGAAGCTCGGCGAGAAGGTGCTGGCCCACTTCGGCGGCAACCTGAAGGGCAAGCGCATCGCCGTGTGGGGGCTGGCGTTCAAGCCCGGCACCGACGACACGCGCGAAGCGCCCGCGCTGGTGCTCATCGATCAGCTGCTGGCGGCCGGAGCGACCGTCTGCGCCACCGACCCCGTCGCGATGGAGGTGGTGCGCAAGCAGCTCGGCGATCGCATCGAGTACCAGGAGTCGAATTACGACTGCGTGAAGGGCGCCGACGCGCTGGTGCTGGTCACGGAATGGCACGAGTTCCGGCGCCCGTCGTTCGAGCGCCTCAAGTCGCTGATGAAGCAGCCTGTCCTGTTCGACGGACGCAACATCTGGAGCGCCGCCGAGGTGCGCGCGGCCGGATTCAGCTATTACGGCATCGGCCGCGGCAAGGGCGGCGCCGGCTAGTCGCTCCGCGCCGCGGGCGCGGTGCGCGACTATCGTTTTTTCAGGTAGCCGCGACTCGCGCTTCGCGCGGGGGCCGTTAAAGATCGGCGGCGCTGTCGTTGTAGACGACGCAGCTCGCCTGCGCCGAGGGCAGGCGCGCGCCGGCGTAGTCGATCCACGGTTCCCAGACGAGAGGACGATCGATGTGGGTCACCAGGATGGCGTCGCAGCCTATCCTCGCGGCGCGCTGCCGCAGCGCCGCGATCATCTCCTGCGCCTCGTCGTACGCGCTCACCGGTTGCGGCTCGTCGAAACCGACGTCGGTATGGGTTGACGGCGGCGGGTTCCCGCCGACCACGCGAAGCAGGCCGATATCCGTGTGAGGGCGTCGCGGCGGTGTGACGGTGAAGACCGCAACCGCGGCGACCGGACGGGCCGACATCCTCCGGGGAGGCGGATTGAGCGGTACGTACCCGACATTGTCGGTCGCGCAGCCGGCCGCGAACGCCGAGCCGGCCAGAAGGAAAATCGCCGCTGTGCGAGCGCGCACGCGAGCCATGGGACACCTGGTGGAGAGGTTGGGCATGCCGTCCCGACCCAGCAAGGCCGGGACCAGTAAGGTCCCTTCCTGCGCTTCAGCGGTCGGCGAGGCATGGCGCCCCGCCGAATCGGCGCGCCCGGGCCTCCGTTACGGCAGGTTGCGCGGGCCGGCGACCATCTCTGGCTGCCGGATCGGGCTGGAGCCGGTCCGTCGGACCTGGCGCGGGACGCCGTCGCCGAGCGAGGCGGACAGCGTGCCCGTGTCGACTTCCGCCGACACATGGGCCGCCGGGGCACGGCGGCGCGGGTGGGTCGTCTCGTAGCGACCCGCCGCGATCTCCACCCGATCGGGATAGAGCCGGAGGACGCCGATCAACCCCACCGCCTCGGGCGGCATCGTGTACGACTGACCCTCGTAGACCACGATCGCCCGCGGACCGACGAGGACCGGGACGCGCAGCGCGAGATCCTGCGGCTGCAGCCGGAGCGGACGCAGGCGCTGCCGTTCCTCCGCGAGCAGGATCGCCGGCGCCTTGCCCGCCACCTCGTTCTGCGGCTGGGCGTTGTACTCACGAACCCACTCGTCGAGTTTCTCGGCGGCCTCGTTCTCGTCGGCGAACACGGCCGTCTTGAAGAACGCCAGCTTCAGCCAGTTGCCGAGGTTCGTTCCCGGCCCGCGCTCGGCGCCGCGCCGCGCGCGCACCTCGACGCCGACGCCCAGCTCGAGCGCGGCGTACGCGAACGCCTGATCCCATTCGGTGACCTGACCGTCGTCGTCGGCGCGCACGCCGATCGGGCGCGGGCGGTCGAACGCGGCCAGCAACGGCACACCGCCCATCACGCTGTGGTGGGCGACGAGCGTGCGCACGCAGGTCTCGACGCTCTGGTCGGGGACCAGCGAGGCGACGACGTAGCGCGAGTACTCCAGCCGCGAGACGAAGAACGTCAGCGTGCGATCGCCGCCGTCGCGGAAGCGCACGTCGACCTGGCCGAAGCCGTGACGCGCGATCTCGCCCGGCACGCGATCGTGATCGCTGAGCGGCCGCGTCCGGCGCGGCCGGACGCTCGCGATCAGCGAGTAGAGCGCGCTCTTGCCGCCGTCGTAACCGGCGGCGCGCGCCCGCGACACGATCTCGAGCGATCGAAGGTTCGGCTCCTTCAGCAGGAGGTCGACGACGAACGCCTTGAAGGGCTGCGCCTTGGAAGGCCGGCCCACTCCTCGTTTCCCAGAGTCTTTGTCTTTGTCCACGCGCGATCTACGAACGGGACGCTATTTGGATACACGGAAATTTCTACGCAGGGAGTGCGTAACCTACCGTGCGTTTTTCCGGGACAGGAGCAGCGCGCAGACCGTTCAGGGCGTCGTCTTCAGCGCGCGACGCGCGTCCCGCCGCTGGATCGCGAGATCGATCAGTCGGCTCACGAGCGCCTTAGGGGGGAACCCCGAGGCCTCCCACATCTTCGGGTACATCGAGACCGCGGTGAAACCCGGGATGGTGTTCACCTCGTTGACGTAGAGCGCGCGCAGATCGCGTGTCACAAAAAAATCGACGCGCGCCATGCCAGCCAGCTCGAGCGCGCGGAACGTCGCCACCGCCTGCGTCCGCACGCGCTCGATCATCTCCGCCGGCAGGTCGGCCGGGATCTTCCAGCTCGCGCCGTCCGGATCGACGTACTTGGCGTCGTACGAATAGAAGCCGTCCTTGTGATGCACCAGGATCTCGCCCGGGATGGACGCCTCCGGCTCGTCGTTTCCGAGCACCGCGCACTCGATCTCGCGTGCGTCGATGCCGCGCTCGACCAGCACCTTGCTGTCGAAGGCGAGCGCGTCGCGCACCGCTCGTTCCAGATCGCCCGGACCGGCCACGCGCGACACGCCGACCGATGAGCCGGCGTTCGCCGGTTTCACGTAACGCGGATAACCGAGATCGGGCAGGGCGCGCAGCGCCGCGGCCGGATCGCGGCGGAACGCCGCCGCCGTGACGATCCCGAAGTCGACCACCGGGATCCCCGCGTCGCGCAGCAGGCGCTTCGCGACGTCCTTGTCCATCCCAATCGCAGAGCCGAGCACGCCGGCGCCGACGTACGCGATCCCGGCCAGCTCCATCGCTCCCTGCACGGTCCCGTCCTCGCCGAACGTCCCGTGCAAGACCGGAAACACGACGTCGTCGACGCGGACCGCGTCGGGAGCGCCGGCTGCCCGCGGCACGAGCGCCTCTTCCATCGCGACGGCGGGCGCGCTCGCGTCGAGCATCACCCCGCGCGGATCGCCGGCGGCCGCCTCGAGCGTGCGCTCCGATTCGCGGTGCCAGCGGCCGGCCTTGTCGATGCCGATCAGCACCGGCTCGAAGCGCGTCCGGTCCAGCGCCGAGAGAACGTTGCGCGCCGACAGCAGCGAGATCTCGTGCTCCGCCGAGCGGCCTCCGAAAAGAATGATCACGCGGGTCTTCATCGCGTCTTCTTCACCTCGTTTGGCTTGTTTCCAATATGGGATCGAACCTGCAGCTCCGAGAACACGAACGACCACTCGTCGACCACCTGCCCGATCACCTTCGCGAGCGGCTTGCCGGCGCCGTGGCCGGCGTGGCTCTCGAGGCGCAGCAGGACGGGGCGGGGCGGATGGCCCTTCGGCGGATTCGCGGCCTGGAGCCGCGCCGTCATCTTGCGCGCGTGCATCGAATCGACGCGCGTGTCTGACGCGGCGGTGTGCAACAGCACGGCCGGATACGCGGCGCCGTCGCGCACGTGGTGATAGGGCGAGTACGCCGACAACCAGCGGAACGCCTCCGGGTCGTCCGGTGAGCCGTATTCGGGGATCCAGAGTGCCGCAATACGGAAGCGATGATAGCGGAGCATGTCCAGCAGCGGCACGCCGCAGACGACGGCGCGAAACAGATCCGGCCGCTGCGTCAGCGCGGCGCCGACCAGCAGGCCGCCGTTCGAGCGCCCCGAGATCGCCAGGCGCGCCGCGCTGGTCACCTTGTTTGCGATCAACCATTCGGCCGCGGCGATGAAATCGTCGAAGACGTTCTGCTTGCGGCCCAGCATCCCGGCCTTGTGCCACTCCTCGCCGTACTCGCCGCCACCGCGCAGCACCGCGAGCGCGTACGTCCCGCCCGCCTCGAGAAACGGAACCGCCGACGGCGCCCAGGTCGGGAGCATGCTGTGATCGAAGCCGCCGTAGCCGGTCAGCAGCGCGGGTTGCTTGCCGTCGCGCTTGACGCCCTTCTTGTGCGCGAGGAAGAGGGGGAGCTTCGTGCCGTCGCGCGACGTCACCATCACGCGCTCGACCTCGAACGACGCGGGATCGATCGGCGCCTGCAGCCGCCGCCAGGATTCCGAAGCGGGCGCCGCTCCGGAGACGTCGACACGGAGGATCTCCGTCGGGACGAAGAACGACGTGAAACCGTACGAGATCTCCGCGATGTCACGCGTGCCGGCCAGCCCGGCCAGCGCGCCCAGCCCGGGCAGCGGGATGTCGCCGCGAGGCGCGCCGTCGTCCGCGTAGAGGCGCAGCCGCAGCGCCGCGTCCTGCATCGAGGCGACCGCGAAGCCCCCCCGGAAATAGGCGACGTCCGTGAGCACCTCGTCGGTCTGTTTGATGAGCTCGCGCCAGCGCGCGCGCTCGGGCCGCGCCGGGTCGACCGTGAACAGCCGGCCGCGCGGCGCGCCGCTGGTCGTGAAGAGGTAGAGGCGATCGTCCAGCATCTCGACGATGCTGAACTTCGCCTCCTCCCCGGCCGCCACCGCGACCGGTTTGCCGCCGGCGCGCAGATCGACGACGTAGACCTCGCTCTTCGACCATCCCTGGCTGACGGTGATCGCCAGCCAGCGGCCGTCGGGCGATAGATCGACGCCCGGCCAGTCCGTCTTGTCGCGGCCGTCGCCGAACAGCTTGCGGTCCTGCGCCGGATCGTCGCCCAGGCGGTGGTGAAAGACGGAGCGGTGGTATTTCTCCTCGGCGGCGGGCACCTCGCCCGGCGCCGGGTAGCGCGTGTAGTAGAAGCCGCGGCCGTCGGGCGTCCAGGCGACCGAGCAGGAGCGCGTGCGCGGGATCTGGTCGGGCCGATCCTTTCCGGTGGCGACGTCGCGCACGCGCAGCACCGATTCCTCGCTGCCGTCGTCGGAGACCCCGTACGCGAGCAGCGCGCCGTCGTCCGACGGGAACCACCAGTCGAGCGACCGCGTGCCGTCCGCGCGGTCGGCGTTCACGTCGACGAGCGAGCGGTCCGCGCCGCCGGCGCCGTCGCGGACGTAGAGGACGGCCTGGTTCTGCTTGCCGTCGCGGCGCGCGTAGAAGTAGCGCCGCGTCTTGCCCGCCGGCCGGGAAACCGGCACGCCGACCGAGCCGATCTCGTAGAGCTCCCAGAGCCGTTTCTCGATCGCCGCGCGCCCCGGCACGCGGTCGAGCACCTTGCGCGTGGCGGCGTTCTGCGCGTCGGTCCAGCGCTCCACCTCGGGCGCCTCGGCGTTCTCCAGCCAGCGGTACGGGTCGGCGACGTCGACACCGTGAAGGCGGTCGACGACGTCCTCCTTGCGGGTCGCGATGGGCGGCTTCGCAGCGGCCACGGCGGATGACAGTAACAGGGAGAGCGCTGCTGCGACGAGTCTCACACGTCCAGTCCGTGCATTCGACGCCTCAGCCACGGCGTCATCAGACCTAGCGCCACCGCGACGACGATCGGGAACACCACCAACACGAGGAAGAAGTCCGCCTGGCCACCCAGCAGATGGAACACCTCACCGCGCGCGATCTTGTCGGTGAGCGCGGCGAACTGCCCGGCCAGGAATTCGCCCAGCGCCGTCGCGAAGAACCAGACGCCCATCACGCGCGCGACCATTCGGGTCGGCGACACCTTCGTCACGAACGACAGCCCGATCGGGGACAGGCAGAGCTCGCCGAACGTGTGGAACGAATATGCGGCGAACAGCCAGAACCAGCTGACGTGCGCGCCGCCTTCGCTACGGAGCGCGCCGAACACCATGAACACGAAGCCGACGCCCACCAGCGCCAGCCCGAGCGCCATCTTCATCGGCGTGCTCGGCTCGCGATTCCGGCGGCCGAGCCACGTCCAGAGCGCGGCGAAGAACGGTGCCGCGATCACGATGACGACCGGATTGATGGACTGGAACCAGCCCGCCGGAACCATGAACGTGCCGATCTGACGGTCGGTGCGGTCCTGGGCGAAGAAGTTCATCGACGTCGACGCCTGCTCGAACGCCATCCAGAACACGATCGTGAACGCGAACAACACCAGCACCGCGGTCAGCCGATCACGCTCCTCACGAGTCAACGGCGCGTGGGTGCGCTGCGCCGCGACGGTCGCGCGGTCGGGCTGCCCGCCGATGCCGGCCAGGTACCGCGGACGGAACGCGAGATACGTGATGAGTCCGGCCAGCATTCCGACACCCGCTGCGCCGAAGCCCCAATGCCAGCCCCAGCGCGGACTCTCCGCGAAATACGAGCAGATGATCTGACCGAAGAAGGCGCCAGCATTAACGCCCATGTAGAAGATTGTGAAACCGGCATCGCGCCGCTTGTCGCCCTGCTGATAGAGCTGGCCGACCATCGTCGAAGCGTTCACCTTGAAGAAGCCCGTGCCGATCGCGACCAGCGCAAGGCCGAGGAAGAAGGTCGGCACGGTCGGCAGCGCCAGCGTGAAGTGTCCCGCCGCGATGATGAAGGCGCCGATCGTCATCGTGCGGTGCGTGCCCCAGAAACGGTCCGCGACCCATCCGCCCAGCACCGGCAACGAGTACGCGGCCAGCGCGTACACGCTCATGAGCCGGCTCGCGGAGGCCTGCGACCATCCGAGACCGCCGCGCGTCGCGTCCGCCGCGAACAGCACCAGGAACGCGCGCATCCCGTAGAAGGAGAAGCGCTCCCACATCTCGACGCCGAACAGCAGGTAGATGCCGGCCGGCTGGCGCTGCCTGGGCGCGGGCGCGCCGGCGATCGCCGCGTCGGTCAAATCGTCACGCGCAGGCGGCGAAAGCCCGAGCGCAGCGCGACGGGCGCGGCGCCGAAGCGGCCGGGGAGGGGATGCCCGCAGTGGGCGCAGGCGCCGTGCTCATCGAGCGCGAAGTGCGTGATCGCGTACCAGTCGCGGCCGATCAGCGGCCGCGCGCAGCGCGCGCAGGTGGTCGTCTGTCCGTCCTCGTCGTGCACGTTGCCCACGTAGACGTACCGCAATCCGGCGGCGCGCGCGATGGCGCGGGCGCGACGCAGCGTCTCGGGCGGCGTCGGCGGGATGTCGGTCATCTTGAAGTCGGGGTGGAAGGCGGTGAAGTGCAGCGGCACGTCGAGCCCCAGGTTCGCCGCGAACCACTCGGACAGGCGCCGGAGCTCGTCGTCGCCGTCGTTGTGCCCCGGGATGAGCAGCGTCGTCACCTCCAGCCAGGTGCTGCTCTTGTGGCGGATCCACTTCAGCGTCTCCAGCACGGCCTCGAGGTGCGACGCCGTCGTCTTTCGATAGAAGTCCTCCGTGAACGCCTTGAGATCGACGTTGGCCGCGTCGGCGTCGGCGTACAGCTCGGGTCGCGCTTCTTCCGTCACGTAGCCGGCGGTCACGAGGACGTTCTTGATTCCGCGCTGCCGCGCCGCGCGCGCGATGTCGATGACGTACTCGGCCCAGATCACGGGATCGTTGTACGTGTACGCGATCGACGGAGAGCCCTGCGCGATGGCCAGGCCGACCACCTCGCCCGGCGTGTTGCGACGCAGCCCTTCCTCGTCGAGCTTCGCCTTCGAGATGTCCCAGTTCTGGCAGAACTTGCAGCCGAGGTTGCAGCCGGCCGTGCCGAAGCTGAGCACCGGCGTACCCGGGAAGAAATGATTCAGCGGCTTTTTCTCGATCGGATCGATCGCAAACCCCGTCGAACGCCCGTAGCCGAGCTGCACCAGCCGGCCACCGCGGTTCTGGCGGATGTAACAGAAGCCCGCCTGCCCGTCGGCCATGCGGCAGTAGCGCGGGCAGAGCGTGCAGAGAATTCGATCGTCGGGCTGTTTCTGCCACCAACGCGCGGCGGGCGTCGTCGCGTCAGTATGGTCTTTCGCCGTTGATGTTCCCGCCGGGGGCATAGTCGCAGATCACCGTATTGTGGTACGTGAGCGCCGGGCAGTCGACGATCGCGCACCCGATTCGGACGCTGTCGCGCCAGACGACCTGCGTGTAATGGCCCGCGTTGCCGGAGTTGCTCGCATAGTTGTAGGACGACGCCTCACTCATCCACAGGGTGAGGGCGTCGTCGGGGGAGACCGTGCGTGCGCTCGAGCCGAAGATGTTCTCTCCGACGTAGCCGCTGCCGCCCAACATCTGGTAATCCGCCGACCGGTTGTCGTTGTGGTTGAGCAGGCCGTTCGAGCCAACGCAGCGGAGCGCGTAGTTGTAGACGGAGTCGGCGAGGATCGCGTCCCAGCTGACCGGCGGCAGCGCCGGGGACGGCGTGGGGTTCAGCGGTCCGCTGCGCGCGGCGTTGTGCGCGGCGACGAACGCGTTGATCACGTCCTGCGCGAGCGGGTTGCGGGTGCCGCCGGACTGCCCGCCGGCGCCGGTCGACCCGCCCGATCCGGACGACCCGCCCGTGCCCGTCGACCCGGCTTCGATCGCGGCGCCGCATCCGGCGGCGGAGACCAGCAAGGCGAGGGCGGCGAGGCGCATGCGATCCTCAGCGCGGGCGCGGGAGGGCAGGGGGAAGCGTGTCGAGGAACGCGTGCATCAGTTGCTGGATGTGCTCCGGATGATCGGCCTCCAGATCGACGCTGTCCCGCGCGTGCCAGAGCACGCGGCCGTCGTAGGTCGACACCAGCGTCATCGAGACGTAGAGCTGGTCGCCCGCGAACATCGGATCATCGTAATCGACGCTGCCGTCGTGCGTGTAGACCGGCCCGTCGAGGGGCACGACGACGCCGACGCCGATGCCGACGTGCGGACCGCCGCCGGTGTAGACCGGCGCGCCCCGCGGCGGCGCGACCGGCGCGCCG
>JADMIO011298038.1_pt1 | contig 31771 bp, 26 predicted proteins | sample 8958161 | NCBI WGS metagenome assembly JADMIO01 (sample SAMN16585339, study PRJNA669376) | soil metagenome | isolation source: Crop rotation soil | place: USA: Cullars Rotation, Alabama | collected 2011 | reverse complement strand
TTTGGTATGTTATAACAACTTAAAAGAAAACTTATATAGATAGTTAAATATAAATCAAATGAAAGTGAAAGTTATGAAATGGTTTTGTTACGCGTGAGTGACATCTCATCCATTCGGCAATTGAATTCTTTAAACTCAGAATGGTCCGCCACTCTTCACGTCCGAGAGGGGATAAAGGGTCACTCGTCAGCTCAAATCGGTTCAAGTTTTTTTTGAGGCAACTCTGCGACTTCCTCTTGCCAATTTATTCCTCCTATTTACTCTACTCTTTTATTAAAAACTAAATTTAACTTAAATCTAATTTACTATTTAATATAAAAATATCTTTGTTTTTTTTCTTCTCAACAATCAAAGTGTTATCTCCTCTTTCTCATCATCACCAACAAGTTTACTTCCAAACGAGCATATCAAGTCTTTCAAACCCATCACGCACCCATACTCATCAGAATGCCCATCAGAATGTACATCTTCATCACCATTCTTTTTATTCATTACTATGAACTGTTCCAAATTATTCTCACTCGAACGAGTTCGAATACACGAATACGAGGGTGGTGGTTTCAACCAACTACCATCTTCCTTCTTCATTCGTGACCTATCAGAGGCAAACTTGGCTAGATAATCACTGGCTGAGATGACTCGAAACATGCGATGAAGTTCAACGCGTAAAATCTCATCACTACGGAATGTGCAAGACGAATACTCATCAAATGGACATGGGAATGAGAGTGTGCTGTCCAGATCATAGACATATGAGACACCAGAGGAAGAAGAGCAACGTTCTATCATGATAACGTGATAATCCCAAACAGCTAAGTAGTCTTTGGAAGGATTGCCAGCTGATTGACACCAGAGTGGAATTGTTTGTTGTGAGTTCGAGATGAAAATCACATTACAGTTAGCAAGATGCGATGGGAATGAAGTGCGAATCAAATCGCACAATTTCCACACATTTTCCTCACTAAAAGTGATGAGACAGAAAGATTAGAATTGTTATTATTCACTAATCACACTCACCAATAGCATGAAGTATAAATACAGTCTGATTTAACAATAGACATCGGTTTGACAAGAGAAGATAATTCATGTTGCTGAACTGGAGATGTTTGTTGCATTTCATTGAGGTTGTGATTCTTTTCCAAGAGACAGCAATTCATAGTCAAGAAACAAGTGATAAGAATTAAATAAATAAAATTAAGTCAATAAAATAGTTAATTAATCATTTATAAAATTTGATTAATTCAATTGTGAAAAGTGAAAAGATTAGATTAAAACGAATTCATGACAATTCGTGGAATTAAGATAAGATAAACATTTCATTTTCAACTCGAAAATAATAATAAAAAAACGTAATGTTAGCAAAGGAAGTGACATTAGAAATAGAGTCAGCTTTGCTTTACTTTGATTTGCTTGCTTCACTCTCACAAAAATCGACAAGAGGGGGCTAAGGGAACTTACTATCTAAATCGTTTCTAACGAAACCACATTGACTGTCTCAAATCGTTGAATTGAATTGAATCGCCGCAATTGAAACGAAAACAACTAACAATGTCTTTAATTGAGTTGATTTCGATTTGATTCAAATGAATTTAGTGATTTAGTCATCATCAGATTGTTACAAAATGAGTAACAACAACACTTCATCATCAGCAGCAATTCCATCTGCATCTTCCTCTGCTGGCAATGTAAATACAAACCAATCATCAACCGCATCAACTAGAGTTCCAATTCAAGCACCACAATCATCAAGTCACAGAGATAATAGAGAAGCAGTTGGATCAGGGACATCATCAGCATCAACCAAACCAGATGACGATGACTTTGAATATCCATTTTGCGATGATGTCTCAAAGTATGAGAAAATGACCAAAATAGGGCAAGGTAATGTATAAAATGTGGCTCAATTGTCCTTCTTCTAGAGTCTAGACTCTGATCATTGCTGTTTGACCATTGCTGTCTCACCATATGAACAGGTACATTCGGTGAAGTGTTCAAAGCACGCCATCGTGAGACAAAGAAATTTGTTGCACTGAAGAAAGTGTTGATGGACAATGAGAAGGAAGGCTTTCCTATCACAGCCTTGCGTGAGATCAAGATATTACAACTGTTGAAGCATGAAAATGTGGTGAATCTGATCGAGATTTGTCGGAATAGTTCTAGCACTGGGAAATACAAAGCCACATTTTATCTAGTGTTTGACTTTTGCGAGCACGATCTTGCTGGTTTGTTGTCCAACGTGAAAGTGATGTTTTCCATAGGAGAAATCAAGAAAGTGATCCAACAACTGCTCAATGGACTCTTTTTTATTCACTCCAACAAGATACTTCATCGTGACATGAAGGCAGCAAACATTCTCATCACCAAGAATGGTGTGCTCAAATTGGCAGACTTTGGTCTGGCTCGAGCAACATCGAACATAAAGTTGCCTCGATATACGAATAGAGTTGTGACGTTATGGTATCGTCCACCTGAATTACTGCTCGGTGAACGCAATTATGGCCCACCAGTGGACATGTGGGGTGCAGGTTGTATCATGGCAGAAATGTGGACGAGATCTCCCATCCTGCAAGGCAACACTGAACAACACCAATTGTATCTTATCAGCCAATTGTGCGGATCAATTTCACCTGAAGTCTGGCCAGGTGTCGACAAGCTAGATTTATATAACAAAATGGAATTGCCCAAAGCATTGAAGAGAAGAGTCAAGGAGAGATTAAGATGTTACGTTAAAGATGGAAGTGCTTTGGACTTGCTTGACAAACTGCTATCTTTAGAGCCAAGCAAACGTCTTGATGCTGATGGAGCACTCAATCATGACTTCTTCTGGTGTGATCCAATGCCTAAGGATTTAGGTGAAATGCTCTCCACACACACTCAGTCAATGTTTGAATATCTTGCTCCTGCTCGTAAGAAAGCAATGATGCCTAATCCTGTCGCTGGCCATCCAGCACATCCAGCACATGGAGCGCCTGGTCAAATGAGACCATCAGAACAGCAATATCATGATAGAGTCTTTTAATTAAATTCTTCCTTTTTCTTTCTATTTCTATTGCCCGATTATATTCTGATTAATGAAAGACACAATTTTTGCATTTTGCGAGCATTCAGTCTTTTATTATTCTTTTCCTTCATTCTACTCTATTTATCCCAACACATGTTGTTACAACACCTAAATTATCCATTATTTCTATCATTTCATATAATAAGTTTCTTATTCATACAATTAATGAATATAAATTTAGTCTTAAGACTATTATGATGGCCTAAAGTAAAGATCTCTTGATAAGTTTGTAATTAATATTAATATTGAGATAATCAAAGAAATAAATTGATAAACTCTATTTATGCTTTTCATTTCATTTGGATTTACAGTGAATAAAAAGTAAAGCATCTTCAAGTGAAGAGAAAATATTGCATTAAAAAGCATTGCATTGACTGCAGTACCAGCATTAGCAGTGCTGCAATGATGGTACAAATCAATCGTCGAGTTTTAATGGAGATGCAAAACGTTTTAGTGCATACTTTTTTATTCTATTTAACAAAATTTAACAAAAAAATAAGTAAAATACAAATCAAATGCAATTGATTTCTTCATGTGATAAGTGATGTAATTTAAAATATGGCATGTTTTATGCTATAACTTGAGATCAATTATTTGAGTGCAAAGTTAAGTTAATGCAGTGAATTCAGACTTAATTACCATCATAAAATGACTAACTAATTAGACTAATCTAGAGTAAACGCTAAATGTCACATGAGTATAATCTTAACAACTACCATCATGATCAGTTGTTGTCCAATCATTGAGAAATAATCCTCCATTGAAGATGTTGATTGGAATGAAGCAGACGATGCTGAGTGACTAAGTAGATCACGCTCAGAGATGAATGGTGATGACACGAGCAATTGATTGCTGTTAACATCAGAAAGAGAATCAAATGGCGGTAATAGAAATTCTGGCAAAGAATTCTCAGCCGTCATATTGAACAGATCACGATCATTCTTTGGTAATATCAAGTTGATAATAATCTCATTTGGATTCATTTGAGTGCATATAAGTGAGTTTGATTGACTTGAAGCATTTGCATCAGCAGATGTTGGTTGCAATGCTATTGATGAAGTTGATGAATTAAACACTTCAACAGGTGAGATAAGCTGATTAGATATTATCATTGCAATGGTTGATAGTAATTTGATAAATGATTTGTAAGGAAAAGATAGATACATGGCAAAGTATGAAGTAAAGAGGAGTATGAAGTATGAAGTAAAAAATACAGAAAAATAACTTTATCCAGGTTAAAATAAATTCTAATTTCTCTTTCTCTCCACCAGTGATAGTTACCGCTTAGTATTTCCAACTCAATGCAATAAATGTATTAAATAGACTTTTTCAATTTGTTCTTACATTACATATTATATATATTACATTAATACACTTTATTAATGTATTTTATTATTAATGTTTTCATCAAATGATTGTCTCTTTTTCTTCTTGATTCAATCGATTCAGTGAATCAACAACAGTTGTTTTACATTCTACTCGTACTATTCATATTGCATTCAATTTTTCAATAATTCTAGATCTAGTAATATATATTATATAATATATCTCTTACCTTTCCTCTCTTCATGTAACACACATGTAGAGAATAAACTGTTTGCACATTGAAAGAGATAATATATTTGAATGTAAATTCAATACAAAGAAAGGAGCTTGTTTTAAAAAAATAGTAATTACCAATCCTTTTCAATGATGAATGAGAATGATGGCAAGTAGAGTAGAGAAAGTTTTGTTATAATTGCTATAAAACAGATAACAAAGATTTCCTTTATTTTAACGTAAAGAATAAAACTATTATAATGTTATTATGTTCAGATGACTTGAATATCGACTTGAAGTTAAAATTTAGTTCACCAATAATAATTATCAATAATTTTAGTTCTCCATACTTTCAATACAATTATTTATTATTCAATAAAATAAATTGATTTTACAATTAAGACAAGTGAACCGTTCATTGCAATTCATGAATGCCAAACAAGTTGCTTCTCATCACTACAAGCATGTGAGTGTGAAAGCTGCATCACTTTTACTAAAAAAAATCTTTCCAATGATCAGATATTATTATTTGCAAATAATTGGGCTAACAATTCCTCATCATCAGGTGTTTTCTTCTTCTTCATTCTTTCCTTCAGGAATGCATTAAATTTTTCATTGTCAATCATGTTTGACAATAGATTTGTGTTATTAATCGCATGATGATCATTCGCCTTCTCAGTTGTTGTAGTTGTAGTTACATTTGGCAGTATATTCATATCAATGCTCATTATTGATTTTGCCATTTCACTCTTCCCATCAAATGTGATCAATTCACTCTCATTCGCTTTATATCTAATTCCATAAGCACGCAAATGATAAGTGAAAAACTCTAATTTATACATCAAGTTTGGCCGAACATAATGAAATGTAATTGCAGTGTGACTGCAACAACTCAAACCCATCACAGAGGGGTAAGCAAGATACCTCCAATACCAATATTTAAACTCAGGTCTTTCAGGCACAACTACCTGATCGGGAATGAAGGGTAAGAATCTTCCTCGACCTAGGCCATCTCTCGTATCACCAAGAATCACACCCAATGCTTCAAAGCATCTTCCGATATTAGTATCTTCTGCCATATGACTTTCACTTGTTCTGCAAGCTGCAGTACGATTATTACCCATGCCTTTCTCAACAAATTGTCGTAATGCTTCCTTGCTGAGAATATAACCTGATCCTCCAGCCATATAGCCTTGCTTGACATATGGTTTGAATTTCAATCCGTAATAAATTAATTGTGAAGAATTTTTATCGGATAGAAAATAACGCATATTTTCCATGATGGCAAATGTGTCATCATCTGCTTTGAAGAACCAATCTGCTTGCTCAAAGTAATGATGATATGAATAATTGAATGCTCCTATTGTTTTTGCCCATAAATGTTTTCTTCCTTCAGGGATGTCAAGCGCGACTGTTGGAAGAGTGTCATCTTGCTTCGAACTGAAGAACAACAGGACATTACATCGATGTCCCCAAGTGGCTTTCACATGTCTTGCTTTGGTTTCATGATTGTCAGGCATCGTGCATATCCAGCAGAGAACACGCACTTTATCATACAATTGTTGTGCGATAGAATCATTTGTAAGATGATGGTGGTCTTTTAATGATTGATGAGGAAGATGATGATGTAATGTTGATGATTTCATTATTTCATGGTGTTGGCTATTTGTTGCATCAATTTTATTATGTTCACAATGATAAGATGATTGATTATGATTTGTTTCACGTTTAGTTTGCCACAAAATAGCATTTAACACAGAAAATGAAAGGACAAAACCAAAAACGACACCACAAGTGAATGTAATGAACTTATTTTTCGATTTTGATCTGGAGTGATGGAAAAATGAGAATCTCATGCTTTGCTTGCTGGCCGAACAAATAGCATTTCCTGATTAGGTTGTTTAATTTGTGTAATTGCAATTCCACCATTGATTAATTAATTAATTAGTAATACTTATATGTAATTGATATGATTAATTTAAATTAGTATTTAAGAACGTTGAGAACTTTGAGAGTTAAACATGAGTTAAATTATCCTGATGAGTAATGACTGAATTTACATGATTTTAATCGAGGATGAAATTTCGTTTCATATCCTTTTCTTATTATTTCTACTGGACATTATGTGCCATAAAAGTAAAGGAGGACAGGAAACTTCTACTGGACATTTTTTATTCATAAATGAATAGAAGAATTTAATTTATGAGCTAATATGCAGCACATAAATCAAATATCATTTAGCTATTTACATGTACTTGGATTAAATAAAGAGTAAGTTATTGTGCGAATATTCCCAATAAGTTATGAGATTGACACCAAATGCTAATAACCAACACACATCTTCAGTATCTGAGTGATATAAAAGAAAAGTGCAAAGTCTTCTTTCATTGCACGTGTTCTACATGCAGCACATAAGTTAAATATTATTCCTTAAAGATTAAAGATAATTTACTTCAATTAAATAAAGAATAAGTGATTGTAAGAATATTCCTGATAAATTATAAGATTGACACCAAATGCTAATAACCAGCGCACATTTTCATTATCTATAAAAAATAGACATCCTTGGGAATGAAATGATATAAATAGCTGAATTGAAACAATGAGATTTCAAAAGAGTGAAAAAGTTAACAAGAACATACAAAGCATTTTACGAAAATGAGTAAGCGAAATTAATCCAAACCGAAAAGTTTCATTTTTTATCTTATTTTTTAGAAACTTTCATCTTTTTGGTTGTTTTACTCACGTTATTCACAACTCAATGTTTCGCCGGAAAATGTCCCAAACCAGAAGTCCTCTCTCCATGCAAATGCTTTCCAACTAACGTAACATCCATTTTTATCCATTGTAACACCAATGAGATAGTTGATATAAAGAAAATACTGACCAAAGCAAGTGAAGACCCTGATGTTGTTAACACTATTTTCGATCAAATAACTTTTAATGGTACAAAGATAATTGAATTTCCCGAAGGAGCAACTGGAAAACTCAGGTTCAAGAGTGTGCTCATCTATAACAATGTAAAATCACTGCAAAGAATACACAGCAAAGCATTCGCAACATCACAAGACACTATGAAGTACTTCTATGTTTTTACAACAAATGTCACGAATGGACCTGCTCCTTACTCTCTCGTTGATTTGATTAATTCTTTCCCAAAACTCGAGCTTCTTGGTCTAGATTCTTTGATTGACATAATTCAAGATGATTCGTTCAGTGTTAATCTTACTAATGTTAGACAAATTAATCTACGTGTGAATGCAATCAAAGGATCGCCATTTGCCAAATTGACAAATCTCAATTTTATTAGTCTGTCTGATGGTTCACTCAATCACATTTCTTCTAATGCGTTCAAGATTGAACACACAGAAGACAACACTGGAAAGGCTTTGGGCATTCGTTTGCAAGGCAAACCATTGAATGGGTCAAGCTTTGAATTAGGAGCTTTCACTCATCCATCGCTCAATAAAAGGAAGATTTTTCTTGAGTTCAATAACAACAACATCACTTTCTTGAATGAAACAGTTTTTCTTCCATTCTTGCAGAATGAAAATAACACATTTCTTGAGATCACTCACAACCCACTTGATTGCGATGACTGTCGCACTGCTTGGATTTGCAACAAATTGTCAGCAAAGACAAGAAACAGGCTAGATAATAATGTTCAGTGCAAAGATGAGAGTCATTTACGTGATTGTGATGCTCACTTTAAGAAATGCAAATGATAATTCTCTATTATAATTATTTTTGTTTCATTTGTTATCATGTAAAATGTTTGAAATAAAAGTACTTTATTTGAAATAGAAATTTGGCTAAACCTTATAGTTTGGCCAAAATCACATTAGCTTGCTCTAAGTCTATTAATTTAGCTAAAATTTAACTGAATCAATCAATTATGCAGCAACTTTTTTTTAACATTTTTATTTTTCATCAATTTCATGAATCAACATATGTATTTGTACATTTTTAAGAATAAAAAGATTTGATTAAACAGTAGAGAACATGTAATATGATGCATAACATAAATTAGATGCAACAAGAGCAAAAAAAGTAATAAAAATGATTGAAAGGTTAATTGAAATAGAAAGGAAAAGGATAGAAGATAATCAATTTATCAACTTACCTTCTTCTTTGGAATTTGCACAATTTTAGACTGATATTGATATTGACATTCTTTTTAAAGCTGCATCAAAGTTGTTTTGCCAGAAAGTTTGGAATAATTCGAATATGCGGTCGCAATGCATTCAATCCACTCAAACAAACATCATCATTTCCTTCATCATCATCTTGCTGTCTGTCATTATCATCATCATCATCATCATCTTCACACCAAAAATACTTCACACTAGACTCTTTACTTTTCTTGCTCTTTCTCTTTGCAACCAATTTACCCTTACCATTATTGCTATTCCTACTTGTTCTACCACTAACATCTAAATTAACCAAATTATCATTACAAACAACTAACTCGTCATTACAATCTTTTTTCCCTTTCTCACTGGTATTGTTGGTGTTATTCCTGTCACACATTGTTGTCTCACTTGATGTCTTTCCATCACTCTCTTCATACGACATCTCATTCACATCTACCTTGTTGTGAGAATCAGTAGATGAAATACTAATTGGAATGAATTCTGGCAAATCAGCATTATCACTCTCACAAGTACGAGAGTTCACATTCAAAATTGATGTCACTGATTGTTGTTCCACGTTTGGCACAATTTGTCTCATCAATAGTCTCATTGATAGCAAATTATGAATTGCACTGCTTCTTCGAAGACTACTATTAGAAGCTTGAGATCGTTCATTCAAATGTGACGATTCTTCTTCATCTTTGTCAACCACATTAACCATTTCAACTGCATCATCATTTGCCTTCACTAATTTAGTTTCACATTTCACACATTTTCCTTGTCCTTTATGTTCTCTCTTGAGACATTTTCTGCATTCGACATACTTGTGAAATTTATTGCACTAAGAGATGAATAAGCAATGAGCAAAATAATCCATGTCTTTCGCTTCCCTGTCCTACCTGATCTCCTTTAGCACAAAAGCCATTGTTGAACTCGAGACACACTTTGGCATCTTTTGAAACATTCACGTGTCTGTATGGACATGTTTGGGCGTTGCATCTTCCTTGCAAATAGAAGAGACAATCAGGCATTTTATGTGGCTCGAGAATGTGAGAGAAAGGACAAGAGGTAGTGGAACATTCTCCTTCACGAATGAATCTATTGGAATTTGAAAGAAATTGGAAAGAATAATTGCAATTAATCTTTAGAGTTAGAACATTAAAACACGTCAGACCTAGGACAGACAGCAACTTTCTCCTTGTCGTGAATGAAGACACACTTATCTCCATTCTCACATCTTCCTAGCCTGCAATAGAAGAAACACAAAGAGTTTGGCTTTGATTTCTTGTTTGATGATGACTTGTTGGTAATTGATTTGGCATAAAATTTTGACTTGATTGCCACGCGATTGCCATTTCTATTCATCACTTTCTTATTATTCTGCTTGTTATGAATGTTATTAACTCTATTATCTCTATTCAGCTTATTTATCTTATATCTATTATGTGTTCTGTTAAATATTGAACTAGAACTAGTTGGAATGAATCTCGTGCGCGCTTTGGCGACTAATGCTCTCGCACGCGCCATTTGGATATGCTTGTTGGCTATTATCGTCGATGATGATGTAGGTAAATTTAACTTTGATTTGGCAGCGTGAAATGTGAATGATTTAGAGAAGACATTTGACCATTTGAGAGAAGAAGCATGTCGATGTCGATGTGACTTCGATGTCGACAATCGTCTTAATCTTTTCCCATTAGATGAACTAGCAAACACATGATGAGGTAATGATGTTGGCATAGTTGATTGACTTGATACAGTGCTTTCCACTAAACGCACTGCATTCTTCTCGTCTTTTTCATATTTTATTCCATTTACTACTATGATCTTCATGGCAGGAACAGTTGATCTTGACGTTGCACTTTCATTCACAACATTATTATTACGCACTTTCTCTTTCACTATCGAAGACCCAGAAACAACACTTTGCTTAGATAGATTAGTGGTATGATTAGGGACAGAAGAATTGAGGGAGGAGGTGGGGACAGGGGGAGTGGGTGTGGGACAATTGTGGGTCGAAGAATTACGATTGTAATTCTTATTATATCGTCCATTCACTTTGCTAAACACTTTCTTATACTTCATATTCACTTTCATTGCATTCACTCGAGCAAACAGATAGAGATCACCTCAATCTCATCTATATGCTCAAGCAGATCAATTCAATAAAATTAATTGATGATTAATTAATCAGATGAGATGATATTGTTGACTAAATTAATTAGTTGAATTGAATCTATTAATAAACAAATGCATCGATTTAATCTGGTCATTTTGATGTCGCAATAACAACATCATCATATGTTGAACCAAAAGATGGATGCTTGCTCTCAGTGAAGATTAATCAGTGCTACATAGTATCAAGTGGGCAAGTAAACTTGAAAAAATCACTTTGTCTATGAATTTTTGCACATTTAAGTTCAATATCAATTGGGAAATTGAGTTTCACTTGTTGTTTCTAAATCTTGATTTTTGATTTAGTTTAAATGTTGTTTGAAAGTAATTAGTGGATGTAAATTATGTCTCTCAATTATGCGAGTGGTTTATCATCATACGAGAATAAAGGAATCTGTGGCATTGATGAGGTTAGTAAAGAACAAGAAAATGACAAGAAACTGTCACTCGAGAAACTTATTGATCACCAACTGAAGATAACCAGATGAATAATAGATTTTTTATCACAGGTGTTTGACTGTCCATCAGATGTTTCCACCAAAGTGTCTCAATTAGCCACATGGATCTCTCAATCCAAGTGTGTTGTCGTTCATTGTGGCGCAGGCATTAGCACTTCTGCCGGTATTCCTGACTTTAGAGGACCAAAAGGTGTGTGGACTGTGGAGGAGAAAGAGAGGAAAAGAAGATTAGCAGAAGAAAAAGAGAGAAAGAAGATGGAGAGAGAATTGAAGAAGAGAAAGAAGGTTGATAATTCGATAATAGAAGTTAAGATAGAGGTAGAAGAAGATAAGAAGGGCGTGGATGCACATGATAATAATGGAATAGTGAATGGAATTCAATTGAACACGATGGAGGAAATGGAAATGGTGAAGCAAGAGGAATCTGTTCCTCCATCTGTTCCTTCATCTGATCACCCATCTGATCCTCCATCTGATCCTCCAACTGATCACCCATCTGATCACCCATCTGATCACCCATCTGTTCCTCCATCTGATCCTCCAACTGATCCTACAGCTCAATTTCGTTCATCCATCACATTTGATTCAGCTGAACCAACTTTCACTCACATGGCTTTGATTTCTCTACTCAAATCAAAGTATATCAAGTTTATCATCAGTCAAAACATAGACGGACTTTTTCTGAAGGGAAACATCTCTCGAAGAGACATCGCAGAATTGCATGGTAACTTCTTTCTGGACGAGTGTAATCTATGTCACACTCGATTCATTCGCAACACATCTAGTCCTACAATGGGATGTGTTGTCTCGTCTGTCACTTGTTCTAGACAATCTCGTCCATGCAGAGGACAATTGCGTGACACCATATTGGACTGGGAAGACGAGTTGCCTTTAGATGAGATGAAATGGGCGGACAAGTGGATGAGAGAATGTGATCTGGCCATCTGTTTGGGAACGACATTACAGATACAACCAGCAGCATCACTGCCATTCAGATGCAAGAAGAAAGGCAAAGTGGTGATTGTCAACTTACAACCAACCAAATCTGATGCAAAAGCAGATCTAGTAATACATGATTATGTGGATCAAGTGATGCAATTGTTGTGTGACAGATTGCAAGTGAAAGTTGATGCATATCAGGTAGAATGTGATCCAACTAAGGATGAGAAAAGAATGGGAAAACAGTGGAAGAGATGATAATGATGATGGCATATCATCATGGTATGCTTTGAGTGCTTTCTGAAGACGAAGATAATGTTTGACTCTATCAATATTACATTAATACTTATAGTTTTGATACAAAACATGACATGTAATGAACAACAGTATTTGTTCTATTGAAACTTTTCATCTTTTCAATCTCAATTTCATCAATCAATCTTTTCAAGATTATAACTTTTTATTAGACATAAAAGAAGAAAACAATGTAATCATTAATTCATTTTAATAACTAAAGTAAAAGCATTTGTTTTTTACAAACAAAAGAAGAAAAGTGATATTTTAATGCATTATTTGGTTAATTGAGAAGTAAAGAAAGAGAAAGTAAAGAAAGAGAAAGTAAAGCAGAATCAAATGACATGACATGAATGAACGTGAAATCCTATGACGACCTACTTTCTTTCTTTTCATATTTCTATTAATATCTTATAAACTATTTGACGTCTATCATAATTTATTTATCAATAATATTTTACAATTACCTTTATAACAAACTTTGCCACGTGTCATACAAAAATAATTCTTCTGTTTATGCTAATTTAATGAAGAGTTAATTGCCACTTGATATTCACATGTGTTGTGTCTTCGGTGCATAACAATTAGTATTATATTAAAGTCTCGTATTATATATATAATTATCTCTTCTTCTTAATCTTTTTTGTATTAAATAAACAATTATATAACTAAAACAACACTAACATGTGTGAGAATTTTCAATTATGCCGTTGTTTGTTTGAAGTACAAAAATGTACAAAAATAGGCCAATAAATAAATATATTAACTAATAAATGAAAATGCAATGTAACCTCATGGGCTTCCTTATGATATGATCAAAAGTCAGAGTGATTTCTAGGTGGTTTTTCATGGTCTGAATGCCCACCGGGAAGATAAGAACGAGGGGGAGGGGGGTAAATTGAACCCCCTAATCCTCTCTCGAAAAATTTTTATATGCAAAATTATATATTTATATGTAAATTGAATGTAATTGAATTAGATTAATAATTTTAATTAAATAGAAATTTTGAATGCTTCATTAGCTCATAATTGCGTTAATTCACACATTTTGTCGGTCCTAAGGAGGTAGTTTATTATGGCTAATACTGCATATTCATTGAAAGGGACTTAAATAAATTTAAACTACAAGAATTAGTATATCAAATGTGCGATTTAATCATGTTTGACTTGATGTCTTACGCAAGAAGGCTATTCTTACTCTCAATCATAACAATCATGATCTATCAGTTGATTGATGTGACAATCAATTATCGACAATATCTTACAATCATCAAGAGTGATCTGACATATTTTGAGTCTGGTGATTTACCTTCACTGACTTTTTGTTCAAGTGATTATCATTATGATTTTGTGAATAAATTTGTAATCAATAATATAATTGCTTCTGTTATTCGGTATGAATTTGCCTATAACATACAACAAAAAAGTCACACTAATAATTCGATGAAACAAATTTGGTATTTGAATTTAATGTTAAAACCAAAAATATTAAATCATGAAGAATATTTTGGCATTATGTCGGATGTGATGATAACCAATATTTCCTCTCAATCACTGAAATGCGTGACAATATTCTCTAAATTGCAACTCAATTCAAGCGAACAGCAAATTCATGCTCAAATATTAAAACCGGAAATCGAAATTAGCATCGTAAACCAAATAAAATCTAATTTTTATTTCCTCGTGCATCCATCAAATCAGTTAGTAACATGAAATGACATACACAAGCGAAATAAAATGCTTTACAGTTTTAGCTACATTTTCAATTTGAATGTGAAAACAGAAATCTTCTGCCTTCACCTTTTAAAACTGATTGCATGAATTATGAGAAAAACATTGGAAAAACGAATGAATACAAATCTTTGAGTGAATGCCAACAAAAATGTAAGAATAAAATTTCGCTTTCACTTAACAAATGAGAGAATTTGAAACAATTTGATTATGATTGTGCAAAAGATTGCAAAACTGAAATATACTATTTCGATTTACTCTAATCATTTAATATTCGCAATGGGCAATTATATATCACAATCAAAAGAGACAATAGAGAAGAACATACATGTATATATCATTTGCCTTTGATAAGCTTTACCAAATATCTCTGCTCGTTAGGAGAAATCATGTCTATGTGGATTGCAATTTCATTCTTTGGTGAAGGTAAAAGAATTTTAGGTTTGTTTTTGGCTATTATCAGATCAAGAATAAAACAAGAAAAAAAAGCTGGATATTATAAGAGAATTTTAAAGTACAGAGCGTTTCAGCTAAAATGTACTATGTTGTATGGTTTCCTTTCAGATTAATTTAAATTTTTTACCAGATTGCCCCCAGTGTCCTGAATACGTGTGTGAAGGTCATATGTCTATTGCGATCGTGGATTATGTTTTAAAAATTTTTATGTTTATATGGGTTTCTATGGAAATTTTTGGGTGTCCATTTCAAAAATTAATATCTCGATTTACATTCGTTTGTGACCAATCGGACATATATGGATAAAATTGGCAAAGAATGAAGTTAATTATGCATAAAATTTCATCGAGATTGATTGTGTATTTTCAGAGATACGAGCGTTTAATGATGTACAAATTAGATGAAATGCTCTGTATATTCATCTGCTCTTTCTTGCTTTATGCTTATCACTCTCTTCACTGCTAATTTACAACACTTTCTTACAATATTTCAATTACGAATATATTGTTGGTGTCTCTTCTGACGTTCAACTAATATTCCCTTGAATAATGATAGAACTCAGGACATTCCCATTACTTACGTTTGAAAACCTTTTTAAAGTGATAAATTTGGAGGAAAGAAAGAGAAAAATAGAAGAATATTTTAGTGTATCATTCTCAGTTTCATGTCAGCTAAAGCTAAACAATCAAACTATAATGTCTTGTGATCAATATTTTTCTCAACATAATGAGTATTACAAATGGGATAATTGCAATTTCAATAAGTTAATTATAATGGAAAATAGAGGAAGAGAAAAAGTGGAATTAATGAGGGTTAAGAATCGAATAATAAAAAGTGATTTCAAAATGAATATTGAAGGAAAACCGAATATTAATATAAACTTGTGTTTGCCAAAATTAAACGAGAAGATGCTTTCTTTGTTGAAAGATGAAAGGCATTTCAAAATATCCTTGATTCAAGGAGCGATTGGTGAACAATATGATATTAATGTTCCTCTTAATCGGCATACTTATATGTCTTTCAAATTACGATCAATCCAACTTTTGCCTTTACCATATTCGACTAACTGCTTTAATTATTCGACTGAATTTCAATCATCTGATCAAGATTGTAATCAAAAATGCTTGACTCGATTGGAGATCAATGTATGGAACTTCAAGAAGTTATTTTACTATGAATGATTTTATTTCAAAATCAATTGATTATGTTGATGTATCATGTAATGATATCACCGTCACGTCATTAATAAAATACACATTCATATAATAATAATATGATTCTATCATATTAGCGAATATTTTCAATAAATTTTTCGGTGGGTCGTTGATGCTATGAGGGGGTACGGTGGTTTGCTGGTTCGTCACCCTCTACCCCCCTTCGGACATAAGGAGCGGCAAATCACTCTGATCAAAAGTGCTCGCCCATTTCACTTTCTTATTCCGAATACTCCTTGGCGGAGAAGAAAATTAACATTGATCGAAGCTCGTACTTACTATTTAGAGATTCCCTATTGTCTTACTTATTCTGCTTAACTTTTTCTTCTTCTATAGACTTTCTTTTCTATTCTTCTTCGTTTACTTCATTTTTATCCTTTATATCCATTCTTCTTTCATTTTTTGTCCTACTCTAACTGACGAGAACTCATCTTAATTGTAATCATATTTATACTTACTTATTCTCCCTAAGACTCTCTTTAACTCTATTATTTCTACAGTTACACATCAAATACAAGATTAACATTGATGTTTGATGTTGATTGAATGAATGGAATTACATCTTGTTCAACAGCAATATAATTCACATCAATGTGAGACATGAGAAACAATCCTTTCTGTTTCATCCATGACATCCAGACAAACGAATTAAACTTGTACTGATATATCTATTGATTTTTCTTCATTCTCTTTCCTTTCTCCTTTTGCTCGTTCATTCCCAAACCAATACATTACATTCCAATTCTAATAACATGATTTATCAAGATCAGTTATCTCACTTATGTCACGATAAAGACATACTGACATGGCAGTATTCAGCGTGATGCAAGGAAGTGAAGGAAAAGAAGGAAAGTATGATAAAAAAACAGATGGTAATTACATAAACTCAGAGAAAGAGAACACAGAGAGAATAATTAAGTTTGACTGATATATCGAGGCAACTTTTAGAAAAATTAGGGCAAGAAATTGAAAGTTAAAGAAGGATGTTATTTTCTTGTTCTTCTCCTTCTTTAATAAGCTTTATTTATATAACCAGCATGTGTTTCAGCACCTAATATAACGATAATTGCTGATTTTGCTTTTCCAATGTTTGTTCAAGTAATAAACTTTGTTATTGTAATAAACATTCCATTAGTAGTTGTAATTGAGATTGGCATAGCAAAGTTTTGAAAATTGTGTGTTGACTTACATTAACAAGCTGGAGATGATGATGAGAAGAGGATGCTTTACAAGTTGTCATTGATATATCAATCAGTTGTGATAAAATGGCAATACAAAAAGAGAATGAGAAAAACAGATAAAAATAACCAGAGAAAAGAATGGAAAGAAAAAGTACATAAGAGTAACGAGAGAAATGAATTGAAGACACGAAGCCTTACATGAGATGCTTGATGAAATTGCTTTCAATAATAGACCTTTTATCTTTCGGTAGCAAAACAAGAGAACAACTCGTGCAATATAATTTATATAAAATGCGATGAAAGTGTGCCAAAGAAAAGTTGTTATTAAAGAAGTATTTTAGGTTGTTTGTCAAAGAAAACTTTTACTTTGTTGGAGCTGTTTAATATAGTACGGATGCATGTTCGCACTGTACATGTTTCTTCACTTTCTGGAAGAGAGAAAATGATACAAATGGGAAAGAAGCGAGTGGGAAGAGAAGTTAGAAGGGAAAGAAACATTTCTTTCTGCTCGTAAACATCACGATAACATTAGGAACACTTGAAATAGAGTTGAGTTGTGAATAGTATTCGATGCATGGCTTCTTCTTTTTCTCCGTCTTCTCTTCTGCATTTCATTTTACATCCTTCTTTTTGGCAAAGCAAATATGTTGATCAAATGTTTATTTTATTTATTCGAATCACGATTCAATCATTCAATTTACACATGACGTTTTTCAAAAACATCTAAGTGTGAGAAATGTAAATTGTCAAAAGTGAAGTAAACTGGACATAACACTGGATGAAATGTATGTTGTTAAATTTTGACAAAACACTTAAATGGGTTCTCACTATCAATCTGGATCAATAACACACAATGGCATCCTTTTTTCAGAATATCATCATTCCAACTAAAAGTGTGCAAACATTGTCACATCTAAAAATATAAATCGACAATTTATATATCTTGAAGCAACAAATCTTCAACTTAATTTCCTCATTTGTCAAAAAATAAAAATTTTAAGAACTCTCTTCTCATTTTTCGCTCCATTCGCTTTTCACTTTTTTTCTTTCATTTACGCTCACGCTCACTCTCACACTAATCATCATCATACTTCTTTTCACATTGTATTAACAATAAATAGCATAAAATACTCGCATTTACTTCATCGAGCACTTAATGGCTTGTCAAGACATTAGTTGTTCTCTTTTCTCATTTTATTTCACTCATTTACTCATAATCACTTTCACTAAGAACCATCAAAACATTCCTCTACAAATTTCACAGTCATTTCTCTCTCTCTCTCTCTCTCTCTTTCTCTTTTTCTTTTTCTCTTACTTTATTTTTCTCTTTCATTCTTTCTCTCTCTCTCTCTCTCTCTCTCTCTCTCTCGCACAATAATTGATTATGATGAGGATATATGAATATATGAATATGTGTGATTTGTTGAAAGCATTGATAATATGACATGACAGAAGACTAACATGTATTACATGCATCACATGTATTGCATTTAGCATTAATATTCGTAAAATTCATAGTCAGGACATTCATTTCACAAGAATTACAAACAAGAAAAAACATAATGAAGAACAAACATAAAGAACGAAAGGAAAAATACAAAAAGTTGGAAAGAAAGATAAATTGTAGGAAGAAGGAAATTGAAGGAAGAGGGAAATTGAAAGAAATAATAAAAAAATAATATTTCTTCTGGTTTGTTTCCTTTTATCGAGTATGCATTAACACTCAAAGAGAAATGGAATGTCGAAAAAATGCAATTTCTCTACTTTTCAAAGCTTTCAAAGCTCATCATCGAATTGAATTCTTTGCCACCATCAAAGTGCAGCAGTGACATCATTATATAAATCACTTTTCTTAATCTACACTTTCTCTCTGTCTCTCTCCCCCTCTCTCCCCTCTCTCTCCATCTCTCTCTCTCTCTCTCTCTCTCTCTCTCTATCCATTTCTCTCTCTCCATCTCTCTCCATCCATCTTTACTTCTTTCCCTACAAAAAAGCTCTGTTAATGACATTATCTCTCATTTTGCTTTCTTCTTAATTTCCACTAATTTAATTCTTTCTCCTTTATCAATATATTCATTAAGTTCTAGTCCTTGAGTTGAGTTTGTTTGCATTGGATTGCATGGGCTTCTTTGAATGCATGAATAAATAATTTTTTAGCTTGTACAAGAGATTTAATTAAGAGGAAAGAAAAAGAGAGAAAAAACAGAAAGATAAAGAGTCAAAGAAAAAAGAGTAGTAGGTGAAGAAAGCATTGTTTTCGTTGAATCTTTCTAGTCTAATTAATTTATAATTACAAGTATTCAACTTTAATGAGGGTAATTAAAGATGCTTGTCGAAATCAAATCAAGCTTATAGAACACACATCATAGTAGACATTTGTATAATCTAATATTTCCAACTTATTGATTTCGCAATTCTTTCTGGACATTTTTCTACTTCTACTTCGAAGTGACTCTTGTTTTTCTATTATTATAGTTATTAATCTCACATTCATTCTTTAACCTTTCATATCTAATTTCATTTCAATATATCAAAGGTGACTTTTGTCAAGTGTTTTTCGTGCACATATGTACGCTCTAATTTGTTAGAATCTTGTTAGAAATCTACTCTTGGTCTAATAATACAAGTTGCAATGCGTGTTGTTCTTGTCATATTTTTTATTTATGATTATACTCGTGCTCTCACTTATGAAACAAACCACTTGAACGACAAACTCTTCACATGAATGATCTAGATATTATTATTACTGCTAGCTTACTTTCAAATGCGATTACACCATCAACATTAACAGAGAACATTGCACGCAAAAATATTTCGTGATTTGATCTGATTTGTTTTGATCTGATTTATCGCTGGGTCATTGGGTGATTAAGATAAGCTACTATGTTGCTAGCAAAATATTCTTTTGAAATGATAATAATTCATGATCGAAAACAACATCAACATCATCACCACACTCGAAGTCACCACCCTCGAAGCAAAGCAAAGCAAAGACAGCATAACTATCGGAACTAAATAAGTGCGATTAACTCTAACACTATTTCATGTCATACAATTGAGTTGTAGATGCAAGAGTTAGTTTCACCAAACAGGATCTAACCAATTCTTACATCACTTCACTTCACTTCACTTCGCTTCAATCCATAGTATTCGCTATTATTGATGCTTCAATCTGCTTCTGTGCCACCGATATATTGCATTCTCTATTGCTAGAGCGAGCGAGAGAAAAACATAGACAGACATGCACACATTGTTGTTGTGACGATGGTGATGGTAATAGTGAGAGTAGGATGATGAAGCAAGACAGCAAGAAGGAGAGCATGATATTGAGCATCATCATTATGAGCAGAAGTATTATCGTGTGAAGTGTGTTCTGTTCAATTTTGGTTCAACTTCATACTTGTAGTATTACTTGTGTGTCAGGCAGTGAAACTTATTGCAAAGTGTGTGAATTGAGCTTTTTCTCTAAAACATTTCTATTTCACTGTTTGAGCTTGAAGAGCAAGAAAAAAGGCAAAACAACTTACCAAACAACTTGCTGTTGTGATAATTTTGCTGTGGCAATTAATTCTATTCGCTTCACTCCAATTCAAATTAATTTTATCCATCAAATTTGAAAAAAACCTTATTTACTTCATTACTTCAGTACTTCATTATTTATTCATTGTAAGGATTGTGGATTAAGGTAAATTAATTTAACATTTAATCAACAAACGTTGACTGAGCAAGCAATTCATATGCAAATATTCTTCTTTCGTTTCATCCAATTTTCACTTGATTGGACAATTTTCTATCATTTTTTTCGTTAGATAAAAAGAAAGAACAAACTTTTCTAGTCGCTTTTCTGATTCTTGCAACTTTTCTTCTTTCTGTTTTGTCCAACTTTTTTCCTTAACTTTTTTATCTATCTGCTTCATTCTCACTACTATCTATTATTTGCTGTCTCTCAAAGTCTATTCTTCTTCTCCTTCTTCTTCTACTTCTACTTCTTCTGGTTCTAGTTCTAGTTCTAGTTCTAGTTCTTTCCGTCCCTTCTCACTCACTTTCTTACTCCCTTAAGTCATTCTTAATCTTTTTTCTTCGCTTCTCTATTTTGCCTTGCTGTTACTCCTGCTCTCTGCTCTCACTTCTCTTCTCTTCTAAACTCTCATTCTCTATTGGTCTTGTTCGTTTCATAGACTTCAGTAATACCTCATGATGAATGATGTTTCCCAAATTGCGTTAACATCGATGATAATTAATGTGAGCAGTAGCGGTGGCATCGGCGGTGGCAGTGAATCATCATGGTCAAATTGGTCTCAATCTGTATCAGCAGATGGTCAGCACACTAGGAATTATCATCATCATGATTATCATGATCGTTCGGCATCATCTTTATCACCATTCGCAAGCAGTACTAGTAATGTGACAACTGGTGTGAGTGAAACTACTTCTACTTCGAACGTTATCCAAATAGTGGCAAGTGAATTCCTTTCAGCATTGATAAATGGAAGCAATAGTGGGATTAATGAGAGCACAAGTGTCACTGGTGATATTGGTGAACATGATTATTATGATAAACCTTATTATGGCGCATATTTGGAAGAGTTTCGTAGCAGATATTACATCCCAATTCATGGTTGGCTCAGCATCACTGTGTGTCTTTTTGGAATCATCGCTAATGTGCTAAATATCATTGTGCTCACCAGGTTTGTCTCATTCCATCCTCCATCTAATTCTATTTATCACTTTGAGCATTTATATACTTGTGCTTTGAGCTAGTTTTATCACATCAAAGTGTGTAAAGATAACAAAACTATTTACAATTATTTGTTAGATTAAAGTTGACGCGCGTGATAATTGCCAAAGTTACGCGAGTAACAAGAATTAACCAAATCAAATCTAACTTGCATAATATTAATCGTGGGTGTAGATCAGAAGGGAGAGATAAGAGTATTGAACATGCCAATTACATTAGCATTTTCTTGATTCACTTTGTAAAAGTTAGGTGAATGCAATGTGAAAGCACTGTAGTGAAGTAAATCTATTAACTTCAGCAGTGCATGAATGAATAGCCAATGCATTATTGGCTTTGGCTAACGGGCTAACAAACCAAATCTAATCCAAATCTGCAACAGTCCTGCATCAATATTGATGTCTGAGTGTGTGTGTGAGTGAGTGAGAGGTGGTTTAAGTTCATTATTAGCTTTCTACTTCTTATTCTTCTCCTCTTCAATTTCTTATCTTTCTCTTTCGCAACTTTCTTTTCATTCCATTCCATCTGTTGACATGTATAATTGATTGTTTGATTTGGATTGGATTGCATTGGAGAAGATCTTAAGTGATCTTGAAAGCCGACTTTTGTTGGTTCATGCCTGCTTTGTTGTCTTATTTATCTTTCATCTCTTTTCCTTTCTGCTTTTCGTTTCTAATTCTTTATTATCTTTATTATCAACACCTTCTTTGACTTATTTATATTTCTTTCTTAATTAATCATTTATTTGTTTATTTCCATCATAATCATTCAATCCCTTGATTCTTTGTTATTTTTGCCCTTTCTATTATTATAATTCCCATTATTTTTTTCTTGAAGCTAAATTGTGTTTATCTTTTTTTATCATATCAATATTTCTTCTTCTTCTTATCTCTTCATCCCTGAAAGCATTTTCTTGTATAACTTTAGGCAAGAATATTAAGAACACCGGTATAAGCGTGTTGAGTTTTAATAATATGTAAATTATCTTTGAGAGCTAGAAAAGGATTTACAGATTTAGTGTCAGTTTTAATGTTTTTAAATTATGCGAAGCAGAAAAAATAAAACTTTTCTTTTCACTATGTATAAACTCTGTTCTCTCTTATTTGTGTTCTCACTTTCCACTTTATTTATTTACATATTACTTTTTCTCACTAAATAACTTAAATAAGTTTACTTTAATACTTCCCATCTTACTCTCTTTAACTTGTATCTTAAGAAAAATGCATTTTAAGGCTCTTTTAAAAATGAGGAAACATAACTACTAGAGCTAAATTTACATATAGATATTTCTAATATACAAAATATCCAAAACTTGAAGAGAACTTGGAGAATGAAGAAGTGAGAGAGAAAGAAAGAGAAGGAGTGAGTGAGTGAGTGAGTGAGTGAGAGAACTGTGAAAACGATAAACGCTCTCATATTTCCATCCGTAACTGATCCATAACTGATCCAAAACCATTTTAGTCAATAAAAATGAATAATGAGCAATAGAAAATAGTAATCCAATGTTTTCAATTCATATTCACATTCTGAATTGTGTTTTTGACAATTTTCGTAAAATGTCATCTATATGCGACTCACTAACATCACATGTAATAATGCATTCACATTTGCAACTCATAAACTCATACAATCTTAAGGCGATATATATATATATATATGAAACATTTCATTCTCATCTTTTTCTCATGCTATTACATCTGTCATGTAAAATAGTTGGCTTGCTTTTATTCTCAGTCTGATTTATTCCATTATTGTATTGTCGATGGACTTTGTCGCTGACTATTTTTATCTGTTTATGGCTAAATGCCCTTTTGGATACACCAGAGCTTTCTATAGAAACATGTCTAAGTTATAACCGAAATAAAATTTATAGTAGAATCACTAATGAATCATTATTGCTAATGGTTATGATTGGTGTGCTTTAGAAATACTAATTTAGGATTAGGCTAAGTTTGGTTAGCTTCATATGATTAAATGGTATAATATAGAGCAGTAGAAAATTCCAACTTACTAGTAAAATTACCAGATCAATTAGATGTAGAATAATGAATATATTAATGCAAGTAATTTTAAGGTAAATAAAAATTATTGTGTCATAATAATTACTTCTCATGGCATCCCGTATGTGATAATAATTATCTTCGCTACTTTGTTATATAAATGACACACCTAATATTGCATTTTGATTAAAACTTTTCATTTATTTCATTTCATTTAATTTCATTCAATTTTATTTCACTTCATTTCATTTCTCATTTTCTCTTTATACTCTTTATATTCTCTCATAATGATAATCTTTATCGTAATCTTATCATCTAGAAAGGAGATGATTTCTCCTACCAATGCCATACTAACAGGACTAGCAGTGGCAGATTGTCTCGTAATGACTTCATATTTTCCATTCGCGATTCACAATTTCATTCGTGATGGATTGAATGAAGAGGAAAAAAACTCAAAAGGATGGGCTATTTTCACTCTCTTTCACGCTCATTTCACAGTGGTTTGTCACACCATATCAATTTGGTTGACAGTTATATTGGCCATTTGGAGGTATATTGCTGTCAGGTAATGGCAAAAGAACGTCATAAAAATATATTATTAAAGAAATATTATTAGTATTACGAGAAGCGGAAAAGAAGGAAAAGGGAAAGTAAGGCAAGCAGGATGATTAAACAATAAAATTTCTATTTAATTATCGTCATTATTTATAAATTCAATTAATTTTACATGCTCATTTTAATGAATATAACCTTTCAAGCAAACTCATTTATATCTTTCTCTTTCTTTCTTTCTTTCTTTCTTTTATTCAACGAAACTTTGTTACGGCTCAACTTCATCTTTGCATTCATTCTCCTCAACTCAACTTAATCATCTTGACTTGAACATATTTTTGCTTGGTTCTTATCATCTTCTCTCATATTCTATTGAAACCCCAAAACCATTGTCTTCATAACTCTCAACCAACACATCACTTCATCAACCATATCAAACACTATAATAACCACCGAAAATCGCCAAAACCACCATAAACACAAATAAACGCCAAAAACAGTTTCCCAACGGATAGCAAAGCATGGTGTAATATGTCTCGTGCCAAATGTGCGATTCTCTTCACTTACATCACTTGTCCTTGTTTGTTCTGCCTGCCTGTCTATCTTACCTTCACCATCATCACTAAGAATGAGACCATCGTTACCGGTCAGAACGAAACTACCAATGTTCAAGTATATGTGGTAAGTGAATGACTTTTCTCTCTGTTTAGCTTTATAATTAAGTGCTGCTGCTTGTTTGGATCATACTCAGTACTGAATTTACTCAGCGAGAGTCAAAGCGAATTATATTATGGTGTGTCATAAACGCCAAGCTAACAAAGCAAAAAATATCCGAAAATCACTTGCAATCTTGTTTTTTCTATGAAAAGAAAGAAGACTAAAAATAAAATTAGGGGATTAATAGAGCATCGTATTATGCCATTTTTATCACACAATTTTACTATTCATTTTGATTGACTATTAACTTTTATCGCAATAATAAGTGATTTTTTGCAAATTCAATATAGACAGTTGAAACAATAATTGTTGTCATTACATTGTATAAGTTAAGGAAAGTAAGGATAATCCTTGTTAATGGCCTTTCCTTTGAAACTCTTCAACATCAAATGCTCATTAATGGAAATATATTATGTATCGTAATTTTAAACTTGAGAAGATTAAAATGAAAAAGAAAGAGAGACAAGCAGAGAGGGAAAGTTAATCGCTAATCCGTTTGAAGCTAAGAATCTGATCTTTGATAAAAGAAGCATGTACAAATCCTTATCTTTGTACTATTCGATAATAGAAAACAAAGATAATAAAAATAAAATATCGTGCAATAAACTTTCATTGCATCGCAATTTTACGAATAAGAAGTGCAAGAAACACTTTCTAAAGACGAGTAGAAGTAAAAATGAAGCAGAAAGTAGTTTATTCGATAGTGTTATTAAACTAAATAAAATATCATTGCATTGGAAACAAACACCATGAAAAAGAGGAAACTTTTTTTACTAGAAAGCTCATAAATTTATTTACATATCACTTTTTCATATCGAAATGGCTTGATCTTGCGTAACCATCTGTCTGTCATTTCTTGAGTTTATTGGTTTTTTTGAAGAAGAAGATTAATAGCAAATTGCTTTTGAATTCAAGAGTTTCAATAAAGCACGCACAAAGCAATTTCTTTTAAAGTAATGTTTGTGTTGAATTAATCTGTTATAAGAATAATGCTTAATCGATAGATTGAACGATAAGATTAAAAAAAAGAAAACATTGTATGAAAAGATTTGAATTAGAAATAACATCAGGTAAGATGAAAAGAATGATGATTATGCAGTGAGAGTGATAAGTGCTTTTTATTAAATAAGAATTTCACTTTAGAAGTTTTTAGTGGCTAAAATTGAATTCTAAAATTGAGATTCGAAACATGGTCAAGCGATTTGGTCTGAGAATGCGATAACATGATTCTTTTTGAGTGAAACAATGAACGACAATCTATGACACTCTAAAACGGTATATAAAAGCATTACACATGTCAGAACATCACCATTAAGCTAAAAAACTGAGTGAGATTCTCGCTGTGAGGATAAAGGGATAAAAGACAAGAGAGACAGAGAGAAAGGAAAAATAAATAAATAAGATGAGCATTCGAGAGATTGTCAGTTAGCAAAAAAGAAAGAAAGAAGGAAAGAGGAATATGATGTGGTCAAAAAGTGAAACTAAAAGGGAGAAAGAGGAGAAGGAAAGAATACGAAGATGAAGATGAGAGTACAGTCTCTCTTTGAGTGTTGATAATCTGAGATGATGTTGCTTTCACATTTGACCATCTAGAAATTGAGAGGAATTTGTTGAGTAAAAGAAAAAGAAATATGAGATAGTAATGAAACAAAAAGTCACAAACAGGAAGAGGATGATTGATGCATTTGTTTGATTGAAATACTACTAACATAAAAAATTATTGGGATTATAAAGATACATGTATTTGAAAGATTGAGAGTTGATATATGATGACACAACACTGTTGAAATGAAACAAGACAAGAGATTTCGAGTAGAAAGTCAACTTGTCGTCCTACGAGAGAGAGAGGCAAAGAATTTATTTATTATTTACGAAAATTCTGATTTGAAAAGGGACCAGAAAATAGAAAAAGAAACTAGCAACGAGAAGAATATTTATCAAAGAGAAGTAGAAGAAGTATTGCAGCTATCATTTTCTGCTCCAAATGAGAAATGGATAATAATCTGACCTTTTAGTGAGATTGCTATCTTGTTTACTTACATTTGTTTGGTTGCATCCAATGCATGTTGTAATATTATCTCCTCGGCTTTCTCTTTCGCTATTTCGCTTTTGCTCATCCAATTGGTCCTCATAATATCGTCACAGTTGTAACTTTTGCTTTTGCTTTATTAACATTTAGCTTTATTAGATTCAGAGAGAGAGAGAGAGAGAGAGAGAGAGAGAGAAGAACAGAGAGAACCAAAATAGAAACTAAAAAACAACAACATTGAGAGCATGAGAAGCATGAAAAGTGGCATATTCAGAATCAGTGAAGCATATCCGCAAATTGGTTAATTTATTAATAAAATATATTAGATTCTAGCTAATTGATGATACAAGAAAAACATTAAATGAAACATGATATATATTTATCGGTCGCTCGATCAAACGAATGAAAATAAAAACGTGAATGAAAGGAGAGTTAGATATTTGTGTATGCATAATTAATTATTTACATAGCAATGCATGCATTTTTCTATCAAGTTTCATTCTCACTCAAATTAACGTTAGTTAGTTAGCAATTTACTCTCATCATGATAATGATGATGCACTTGGGATTTGAGGCTGAAATAATTTCGGCTTACATATTAGTAAAATTAGAACAACATGAGTTAGTTTTTACAACATTGAGATGCTTTTTATTTGTGCTCGAAAATTTGTTTCTGCTAAATTTCAGATTAATTTCATGATAATGATAGGAAAGTATTAATTTTAATTGAAAGAACTCGATCTTCTCAGATGCATGAAAACCAAGAAGCAAAGAGCATGTGATTTTGACTTGGCTTGAATCATTTGAGTACCAAAATCTCATTTGATTTGATTTGATTGTAAAGAGAAAGAAAGAGAAAAGAAAACTAATTTAATTAGATTCAGTTTCTCGATGACATTTCTTTGTGATTGTAAAAGATACAAGCCAAATCAGTGAAGCAAAACATCCGGATAGATGGATATACGAATTGTACAAGACATGACATTGATAACAAGACAAGAAGACAAAATGTCATTCTAAGAATTGAGAGAAAGAGTAAACTGATTCTCCTGTCTCTTTTTTCTCCTTTCTCAACTTTCTGTTTCTCATTTTAATTCTGATATTGTTTCTCAAGGATAAAGAGATTGATGACAACAACTGATTAATTTGTGATTTCGAAATCTCACAAGTAACATAAGTTGTTGTTATCGAGATATGTTTTCAATGAGAAATAAAAACAATTTTTTGGCTTTAATTAATGGTTTCGTTTCGTTTGTGTTGCTTGTGGAATAATAAGAATAGTCAAGAAAAGAATTGAAAATTGAATTATTCAAGAGAGAAAGAACAGAATGATTCTTATTGTTCAATAAATAAATTCTCTTCATTCAACCTTAAATCTCTGAATTCAATTCAAAGCACTAAACAAATAACTATTATAATTCATGCATGTCTTGCGTCTATTGCATTTCATTGTGTCCTAACAGTGTTTTTTTCCACTGACAATTGTTATACGTTCAACTCATCCAATTCTTCTTCTAGTTTCCTCTTTCTTTCTTTCTTTCCTTTTTCTTTCATCAAACATTCTTGATTTAATTCATTTGATTTGGTTCATTTCTATTCTGTTGACGAAGATAATGAAGAATAGAGAATCACAAGCACACATAACAATGAAGAAAATGCGTTTCATTGTGTTTCACAGCTTTTATTCAACATTCAGTTAATTATTCAACAACAGAGAGAATAATGGAAATGAAAGAGAGAAAACGGAACAAACAGAGAAAAGCATTTTATTCTCATGAAAACATAAAGCAAAGCAAACAAAAAAAAACAAATCACATGAAAAGCAAACACGTATCTTAACAGGTACAATAAATTGGCCAAACAAAACAACAACCTGAGAGTTAATTACATGTGACAATTTTTGCCCTTTGTTGTCTAATACATTATTAAGTTCACCATATCTTATCACATTGAGTATAATCAATGGTGAATATAAAAAATGACTCTTTCGTTGGATAACTGGAAATATTACGAATGTTGGAGTTACACTTGTCATATAGATTTAGTCATATAATCAGCCAAGACTTGACATTAAAGGATATTTTTATGTATGAATGATGATGACAAGAAACTATCGTAACGTTAATGATAATTTGACTTTAATAATATTCTCGAAAGATGAGAAGGAAAGGAAAGGATAAGATAGAATGATCTTAATATATTTCAATATGACGTGATATTGATGTCAAAATGATACAAGATGATTGATGTCTCCTTTCGTCTCTCCTTATGAATAATAATGTGAGAAGCAAACTCATTTACGATACATGCTGCATAAGTGTGGCTAACATTATATCTTTGCAAGATTAGAAAGTGCATTACATGTTATATAAGAGATAATATGAAGCTAACGTATTTACGTGAGAGATATATTGAGTTTCTTTCCTTTAGTGTGGATAAAATGATTATTATTGAAATTGAGAAAAAGGAGTATGAAAGGAAAAAAAGATAAGGTAAACAGAATATTAGCAATAAAATGGATAAAAAATTACCAGGCTACAACACTTACATATTCAGAGATAGAAAGCATATAGCTATTCGTTCACGAACTATATTCTCTCTTCGAAAGAAGTTCTCATTTCTTTGGTCAATAAGTAAGAATAATTCACTTATTTCCTCAGAGATGAGATGAAAGAGAGAGAAAGAGTGTTTTTCTCAGAAAGAAAGGAGTTTTGAATTTAGATAAATTGATTTTACTAATGCATTTTCTGTCTTTGCTCTTTTCAGCAAGTTCTTCTTGATTCAATTCTTTTTGACTCAATTTTCAATTCTCAATTCTCAATTCTCAATTCTTCTATTTGACAATTTTTCAATTTTACTCATCAACAAGCTTGAATTTCACAAGAATGGAATAAAAAAGAAAAAAAGAAAAGAAAAATAGAAAAGAAAAGAGAAATGAAATGAAAGTTAATGTTTGCTCGTATTTATCAAGATGAAAAATGATGTAAATCTGATATGAATGGTTGATTATGTAATACGTGAATGTGATCTTTTGTTCTCTTCTCTTGCTTTTCCAATGCCATTCTTTCTATCCTATTTCTCTAAATCACATCTAACATTTAATCTAACCTCTTGTTAGTTATATCACGTTGCACCGCATATATGCATTAAATATCACTCAATCTGTCCGTTCGTTCGTTGGTTTCGCTTACATTCACACAAACTAACTTTACATTTCATTTGCATTTTTGAGTGCAGTTTTCTCTCATATGATGCTACTTAATGACAACATGAGATTTGGATTTCATATAAGATTTATTTCATTTTATTTTATTTTTCTTTACCATACTATATTTTCATCAAATCTAGTGTTATTATCGCGATTTCGTAAAAAATGTGACAAAAACCTAATATTGCATCAGAAGAAACCTGATATTTGAATCAGAAGAAACGTTTGGATGCATGTTTTTTTACTTTCTTTCAAAATGTGTAATCCAAGATATTGGAAAGATTCCTTTCAAATTAACTGGGTATATTGCGACATGATATACATTGCGTAAAGCATTTAATACTTTATTTCTCATGAATTTTTATGAATTCATAAATTTATAAATTTTGTCAGTCGAAATCAAAGACTTAGAGCCTTGCAGTTTAATCTGTTTCATCAACAACGTTTATATCAAGATTATAAATAACAGAAAACAAACTCACTCATTTATCCCCAAATTTGATGATGCGATGCGTTGTAATTCAACGTAAATTGCTATTATCTATCATCACAACTCACTTCCATCACGTTAGCCTTGTTAGATGTTTCACTTGTTCCCATTTCACTCATTCATTTCATTCCCTATTATTTCTTCTACCATTCCTTTTCTGAACATAAATGTGTGTGATTCGCAAGTCGTAAGTGATGCATGTGTGTTTCCATTATATCAGATTGGAATTATAACTTGGACATGGCAAATACAATGTGCATGTACAGTTACGTGAATTGCATGCATGTCTCTGCTCGTTGATAAGTTGGTTTCTTTCACTCTCTCTCTCTCACACTCTCTCACTCACTCACTCTCTCTCTCTCTCTCTCTTTCTTACTTTCTCTCTCTCTCTCTCTCTCTCTCTCTCTCTCTCTCTCTCTGCTACTACAATTCACTCAGGGAATTATTCTGATGCTTTCAGAATTCTACTGATGCGATGCGAGTGTGAGATGCTATGAGTTAGTTAATGAAATTCACTCAGCGAACTGAAATGCATTCAGTCAGTGAATTTTTACGAAACTTAGAGAGCTGTTAGAGAGAATTACAATGTAACTTAACTTATCAGTTTGTTAGTTTGGTGTTGATAGCAGAACACAACACATATCACGCTTAATAATTGACACTATTAAAGTAAGCTGAAACTGATAAATTCAATCACAATCATTGCATTCAATGATTTACTTTTAATAGGAGAATAATGTTGATGTTCTACTACAGCTAGTTTTAATAGTTAATGGAATAAATTAAGCTATTGTTTTATGACATCTTTCCAGCACATTGGGATCCTAAGCTTAGAATTCCACGTGGACAAGTTGTCGCG
>JADMIO010928618.1_pt1 | contig 31776 bp, 29 predicted proteins | sample 8958161 | NCBI WGS metagenome assembly JADMIO01 (sample SAMN16585339, study PRJNA669376) | soil metagenome | isolation source: Crop rotation soil | place: USA: Cullars Rotation, Alabama | collected 2011 | reverse complement strand
TTAAGAGATGTGAAATAGATCTTTAAAGTTTATTAGAATCAAAATACCCTTTCTTTTTAACTTCCCCATAACTCATTGATAATAAACAATATTTTAGATCGAAATTTGTGACGTCAAAATTGGAGGTCACAAATTGTGACCTCCAGTTATTTTCAAATTGCTGCAATTTGTAGCCATCGATCCGGTTTCCTGAATTTAAATTTGTGGTCTAAAGATTTGTGAAGATGGAAAAAAGTGGGATACAAGTAGCCGATGAATTAGTAATTAATAAGATCTATTTTATTCGTGGCGAAAAGGTGATGTTGGATAGTGATCTAGCCACCTTATATGGAGTTGATACCAAGCGCTTAAACGAACAAATAAAAAGAAATTTAAAGCGATTTCCTGCTGATTTTATATTTCAATTAACTAAAAACGAGTTCAATATCTTGAAGTCGCAAATTGCGACTTCAAGTTGGGGCGGTAAAAGAAAATTACCTTACGTATTTACTGAACTTGGGATTGCAATGTTATCAAGTGTACTCAATAGTGATAAAGCGATTGAAGTCAATATTCAGATCATGCGTGTTTTTACACGCTTGCGAAAAGCACTTTTAGATAATGTAGAATTACGATTGGCTATCGAAGAATTAAAAAAGAAAACGGACAACAATACTAAGAACATTGAAATTGTTTTTGCCTACTTCGATGAGTTGATGCAAAAAAATGAACCTAAACCGGAGAAAAGAAAAATTGGTTTTTGAAGAACACCAACTAATTACTCAACATTTCAACCAAGTGCTTAAACCCATTGGTTCGAGTTGAAGAATTGCCTAGGCTTGCGGAGCTCGAGCCCTTTCCAAATAAATTTGTTATATTTAGTTGATGAAAACCTCGAAGCTGACCTTTAGTTTTGTACTTTTTATTTCTTGTTTGCATTCGCAGATCCCGGAGGTCGATTCTATCACTAACTTAATTACAAACGCCGGGAACGATACCACAAAAGTTTATCAATTATTGAGCTTAGCTGAATTTTACTCTTCCGAAAATATATTTGACACTTCAATAATTTATCAAAATCAGGCTATTGAACTGGCCAACAAAATAAATTATGCGGAAGGTTTAGGTCGGGCTTATACGCAGTTGGGCACAAACAATACCCAAATGGGCAATTATTCCATGGCACTCACTAACTATTTCTCTGCACTTGAGGTGGTTCGTCGATCCGGTAATAAAAAAAGAGAAGCAGGTGTTCTGAATAATATCGGTAATGTTTACGAATACCTGGGTAATCATACTGAAGCCATTAAATATTTCTTACAATCGCTAAATATCAAAGAGCGTCTGGGTAATAAACTATCTATTAGCAATACCCTCACTAATCTGGGCAACTCCTATTTTTTCTACGGCAATAAAGAACAGGCCTTAGAATATTATTTGAGATCTTTAAACCTGATAAAGGAATTGGATGATATAAAAGAAATTGCCGAAATATATCTTACTATCGGAAATGTTCTTACGGAATATAAAGACAAGAAAAAACAAACTGAAGGCCTCGATTACTATTTAAGAGCGCTTGCCATCGCAAAAGAAACCGGTGATAGCAGACTCCAATATTTTGCTCACATTAATATTGGCGATTTTTATTTAAAAGAAAACGATTTTATAAAAGCGCGAACGGAGTTCAGTCTTGCCCTGAGTTTTTCCAAAGACCTTAACGATCCAAGATTGACCTCTACTGCCCTTACCAGTCTTGGTTCTGTCTATACGAAAAGTAAAGACCATAAAAATGCTGAATTGTTCCTGAATCAGGGTTTAGAACTGGCGCTTAAGATCAGAAGTGGTGTCGACATTGTTGCATCTTATCAGGCCTTATCACAGCTCGACAGTTCTAAAGCAAACTTTAAAGATGCCTTTGCTCATTATAAACTTTACATTCTTTATCGCGATAGCTCCATTAATGAGAAGAATGCTACAAAGAATGTACAAATGCAAATGCAATATGATTTTGATAAAAAACAATTGGCGGATAGTTTGAAAATAAGTGAAGAGCGTAAACTGACGGCCATTAAATTTGAACAAGAGAAAAAACAACGTTACTTTTTATACAGCGGACTTATTCTTGTTATCATATTTGCCGGTTTCATATTCAACCGTTTTAAAGTAACACAAAAACAAAAACAGATCATAGAAAGAAAAGAACAGGAAACACAGCAACAAAAACATTTGATCGAAGAAAAACAAAAAGAGATCTTAGATTCCATTAAATATGCGCGACGGATCCAAAGCGCTTTAATTACCTCTGAAAAATATTTCGAAAAGAGCCTTAATAAATTAAACAATGAGCAACATCAATAAAATGAAAGTAGAGATCTGGTCGGATATTATGTGTCCCTTCTGTTATATAGGCAAACGCCATTTCGAAGAAGCTTTAAACCAATTTCCGGAAGCAGACAAAATAGAAATAGAATGGCACAGTTTTCAATTGGATCCAACCTTACCAAAACCGGCCAGTGATCAGAATGTTTACGAATATTTAGCACAACGCAAAGGCATGAGTATCGAACAATCTAAAGCCATGCACAAAAATGTAGTGCAAATGGCAGAAGCAGCCGGATTACATTATGATTTCAACAAAGCTGTAGTGGCTAATTCATTTGATGCGCATCGCTTGATACAATTCGCAAAGACAAAAAATTTAGGGGACGAAGCCGAAGAACGTTTGTTCAAGGCCTATTTCACCGAAGGAAAGAACATGTGTGATGTCCCTACTCTATTACAATTAGCAAAAGATATTGGTTTGGATGAAAGCGAAACCAGATCCGTTTTAAATTCAGACGCTTATTCTGAAGAAGTGGAAAAAGATATTGAAGAAGCATCGCAGATCGGCGTACGCGGTGTTCCTTTCTTTGTCTTCGATCGCAAGTATGCGGTGTCGGGCGCTCAGCCAAGTTCTTCTTTTGTAAATGTTTTGCAAAAGTCGTTCTCAGAATACAAAATGCGTTAGGCCTCACAATAACAGGATTTTTCCTATATTTAGTTGATGAAAAAAATTTGTCAGCTAATTATTCTTTCCTTTTTAATGATCGGCTTTTCTTATGCCCAGGAAGATCCTGTTGTGGATTCCCTTCTCAAAGTTTTAAAAACAGTAAAGGAGGATACTAATAAAGTCAACATTCTATTTCAATTGAGCGAACTTTGTTCTGAAGAAGACATTTTGAAATATGCCGAGCCTTCTTTTCAATTAGCAGAAAAACTGAATTACAAAAAAGGTATCGCTAATGCCGCCAACAACATTGGTTACGCGCAAGGGCGTCTGGGCAATATTCACCAAGCCCTTCAGTGGTACCAAAAAAGTTTAAAACTTCGAGAAGAATTAAAAGATGTACAAAACATTGCAGCCACTCTAAACAACATTGCCATTATTTATCAGAACCAGGGCGATATTCAAAATGCTTTGGAAACCTTTCACAAAAGTTTAAAGATGCTGGAGCAAAGCGGCGATAAAGAATCAGAAGCGGCCTCTATCAATAACATTGCCACTATTTACAGTAATCTTGGCGACCTTAAAAAAGCCTTGGAGTGGTACCAAAAAAGCTTCAAATTACGTCAGCAAATTGGAAGTAAGCATGGTATGGCCATATCGCTGAACAATATTGGTACTATTTATAAAGTACAAGGCAAACCTGAGGAAGCTTTAGAATGTTTTCAAAAAAGTCTGAAATTATACGAAGAGGTGAACGATAAATCAGGACGGGCAGCTGCCTTAAATAATATTGCATTTATGTATGCCAAACTTGGCGAATCGGAAAAGGGCATTGCAACTTTTCACGAAAGTTTAAGTTTATATGAAGAAATGCAAGACAAAGTGGGCATTGCAGCGGCTTTAAATAATATTGGCAGCATTTACTATCTGGAAGCGGAATCATTGCCTAATGGTGCAGCTAAAGAGAATTTGTTGCGCCTGGCGCTTAAAAATAATGCACGATCACTCCATACTGCACAAGCCTTAGGTTTTCCAAGGTATATACGCGATGCCAGTCAATGGTTAAGTAAAATATACAGGCAATTGGCGCAACTCAACATTAACAGCGGAAAAAAAATAGAGTATTTAAATACCGCGTTAGATATGCAGGTTCTGTTCAAACAGATGGCCGACAGCATCAATAATGTGGAGACCCGAAAATCGGGTTTGAAAAAACAAATGCAATACGATTACGAGAAAAAAGAATCAGCATTAAAAGCTGAACAGGAAAAAAAGGACCTGTTAGCTAACGAAGAATTGCAAAAACAAAAAGTAGTTAGAAATAGTTTTATTCTTGGTTTTATATTGGTGGCGATCTTAGGATTGGTGGTATTTAGAAGTTACAGGCAAAAACAAAGAGCCAATGAAATTATCACAGAACAAAAATTACAGGTAGAAAAACAAAAAGAGTTGGTAGAAGAAAAACAAAAAGAGATACTGGACTCCATAAAATATGCGAGGCGCATACAAAAAGCTTTGATAACATCCGAAAAATACATTGAGAAAAGCTTGAATAATTTAAATAATAATACTTAATTCACCTTATGAAAAAACTACCCTTCTTCATTTGCCTCCTGTTTGCAACCATCTGTAACGCTCAGGTAACTCCTCCGCCACCAGGTGATGGCACTTCTAAAAAAGAAACGTATACAAAGGTAGACGAAATGCCCGATTTTCCGGGTGGAACGCCTGAACTGATAAAGTATATTAAAGCCAATACTAAAATTCCGGAGTACGTAACTAAAAATAATGTTGAAGGAAAGGTGTTCCTAAAATTCATCGTTAATGCAGATGGCAGTTTAAGCGATATTAAAGTGATGATGCCCTTTGAAGGTTGCAAAGAATGTGATGAAGAGGCCATTCGTGTGGTGAAGTCTATGCCCAATTGGAGTCCGGGCAAGCAGGGCGGAAAAGCAGTTCCGGTCTCTTTCAATTTACCGATAAAGTTCAGTAAATAAATATCTCAGATCCGGATCTATGAAAAGCTTTATATTCCTTAGCTTTCTCTCATTGATCAGTGTAAATCTGTCGGCTCAAGATCGCGCTTTAGATTCACTACTCAATTTACAAAATAAGAAATTAGCCGATACTGTTTTGGTTGATGTTTATCAAAACATTGGAGGAATTTATAAAAAAGACGAGAAGGACACGGCGGTTTACTTTTACAAAAAAGCGCTATTACTTTCCGAAAAAATAAAAGATGCGAAGAGGATCAGTAGTTCTTATAATTCTATTTGCACCTATTACTGTAATCGGGCTAAATTCACCGAAGGGTATAGTTATTTGGTAAAATATGAAACCTTTACTGAAAGCACCAAAGACACTCAACTGATCATTAACTCTCTTGCCGCTCGTGCTTTTCTGTATCGACAATTGAATCAGTTAGAAAAAGTAATTGAGGTCGAACAAAAAAAAGCAGAATTGTATCACTTACTAAAAGATACTTTAGAAGAAGCAAAAGAGTATTATGTGATGGGCTGGGCCGGCTACAATGCCAAGGCTTACAAGCAAGCAATAGTTGATCTTCATAAAGGTCGCGGTTTATGTATGCAACTGAATGAACAGGTTATCCGTCACAAAATCTATAATTGGCTGGGAGCTTCTTACAACGGATTAAAACAATTTGACTCGGCCTTATATTATGCTAAGATCGTTATGAATTTCAATGTCTCTCAAAAAAACCTTTTCACGGTTGCCGAATCCTATCGATATACAGGCGATATTTATTTTAATATGAAGCGATTTGATACCGCTTTAAATTATTATATCAATGCCATTGATTATTACGCAAGATCCAATAATGTTGGTCGCTCATTCCTGTTAAGAACTTATAAAGTAAGGGTGCTGGATAGCTTAAAAAGGTTTAAAGAAGCTGCTAAAGAACTGGATTATGTAAGAACAAAGGGTTTTAAAGAAGACGGATTGGTGCAGATGTATATTAATTTGATCGGCAGAGATCTTTACGCTCAGTCAGGCGAGCCTTATAAAGCTATCGAATGCTACAGAAGATACGACTCCATTAATAAAAGTACGCAAACCGACGATGCCCAACAGGCCATTTTAATAGCCGAATTTAAAAAAGAACAGGAGAAAGAAAAGGCACTGAAAGAGGCTGAGCAAAAAGAAAAAGAAATTTTATTTGAATTAGAAAGGCACAAACAAAAAAATATCCGCAACATCTTGTTGGGCGGATTTTTGATCATCGCTGTAGTAGCAATATTTATCTTTATGAGCCTGAAAAGGAATAAAAGAACCAATAAAATTATTACACAACAAAAACACGAATTGGAAGAAAAAAATAAATCCATCATCGACTCCATCACCTATGCTAAGCGCATACAAAATGCATTGATCACCTCAGAGAAGTATATTGAGAGAAGCTTGAATGATTTAAATAAGAATACTTAATTCACCTTATAAAATACTACCCCCTCTTCATTTGCTTTCTTACCCCTGCTAAACTTGAGCGATCGGCCTCTGATTTATAAAATAAAAATATAAGTCGCGCTTTAATTCTTGCTCACAAGAAAGCGCTTTGCCGAATAAGCTATCAAACCTTCTTCTTTAGCGATTATTACGGTCTGCAGCCCTCAAGCGTATGTACCTTTGAAACGAAATCATTTATTATCTATTTAATTTTTTGCTCATGAAAATTCTTTTCAAAATTTGTATGCTGTTGTTGGTAGTTTCCGGTAGAACATACGGTCAAAATTGGCTTTGGTCAAAATCACAGAACATTAATTCATTCGGCGCCCTCGGCAGCAATGTTGTTTTAGGCCCCTCAGGAAACCTGGTAAGTTATTTGTACGATGATAATGGAAGTCATTTGGTCTTTACAAACCCAGATGGTACTGTAATTTGGAACAAATATTTTCAGAATCTTCAAATAAAAGATGTGATTCTGGATGCCTCTGATAATATTTATTTTTCCGGAAATTTTAGCGGCGCCTGCTCTATTCCACCGGGCTCATTTACTTCACAAGGCAATAAAGATGCCATTATAGGCGAATTGAATTCATCGGGCAACTTAATTAAGTCGAAAGCGTTTGGTAAAACAACAACAGAATCTGCTAATTCTGTTACGTTGAAAGGTAGCGATGTTTTTGTAACGGGCTCCTTTATTGAAACGCAATCCGTAGGTTCGGTTTCATTGCCCGGCGATAACACCCACGAAAACACATTCGTTCTAAAAATGGATCTTAATTTGAACGCAACCGTCGGCACCGTAACACAATCGGAAGGCTGCAGTGGTGTTAAAGTTGCTGTAGACCAAAACAATTCCGTTTATCTGTTGGGCGTAAGTAATTACACCTTAAGTATCAATACACAAACCACCTATATCGCTTGGTATGGAACTTATTTAGCAAAACTGGATAATAATTTGGGACTTACCTGGCTGCATACTTTGTCTGTTCATACCTCTAATGGTTATTATCGTCCGTTCATTTATTTTGATTCGGGCAGTAATTTAATTTTGGGTCATGTTACCGGTGGCGGTGGCGGAAACGATCATGCCGTAGCGATAGAGAAATACGATCCTTCCGGCACTTTGCTCTGGAATACTACAACACAGGTTAACCGCGGAATGTATTTGGATATAGATGCGCAAAACAATATTTGGGTAGCAGGTAACTATGCTAATTTTGATGCTTCCCAGGCGCTTTCAATTGCATACTTAAATAGCACGGGTAATATCACCGGCGTGATATACGATAATAACATTGATCATAATTTAGCAGGTTTCGCTTTAAAGGCATTCAATGATTTTTATGTGATCGGTTATTGTGATGGTACTTCTTCATTGAATGGTTATGGTTGTTCTCCTAACGGTTCAATATTCATGGCGCGCTATGCAGCTGAATTTACAGGGGTAGCTGCGAAAGATGCTTTACAAAGTGCTTTTAATGTTTATCCTAATCCGAGTACGGGTGTTATCACTTTAAAATGCAGCTCAGGTGGAAATAAAAATTGCTTATTATCTGTTAAAAATATGCTCGGCCAGGTGCTTGCAACTTATCCGATCAAAGATATGCCGGCACAATTCAGCAAAGATCTTGACATTAGCTCACAAGCAAAAGGTATCTATTTTGTTGAACTACGATCAGGGGAAGAAAAGAAGGTGGAGAAGATCGTGCTTCAGTAAAATATATAATGTAAATATAAAAGAGGCAACGGGAGGAAATGGGTCCTCCCGTTTTTTTATGAAGGTTGAGGCCGTTCTTCCCATAAAATGGATTTTCTTATCTTTACATTATGCAACCGGTTTACAATACCATTGGCACAACTTACAATAATTTCAGGAAAGCCGATCCTTATTTGGTTTCCAGGCTCCATGCTTTATTGTCGCCACAAAAAGATAAATTGTATTTAGATATTGGATGCGGTACCGGAAATTATACGCTTGCGCTTCATGACAAAGGTGTGAATTTTATTGCTGTTGATCCATCCGACATTATGTTAGAAGCTGCCGGTAAAAAAAGTAATTCTATAAAATGGCTAAAAGGTTCAGCAGAGAAAATTTCTTCCGAAAATAATTCTTTCGACGGAGCTATTGCCACTTTAACCATTCACCATTGGCAAAACATGGACCTCGGGTTCTCTGAATTGTCAAGGGTTTTGAAGCCTGGTAGCAAATTAGTGTTTTTTACTTCTGCACCCGAACAAACCAATGGGTATTGGTTATCTCATTATTTCCCAACCATTATTCCTGAATCAGCAAAAGGTTTACCGGCAATTGAATTAATAGAAAAAGCCGGCAGAGAGAATGGTTTTAAATTTATAGTAAGAGAAGATTATTTTGTGAAAGAAGATATTGAAGATCTTTTTTTGCAATCGGGTAAACACAAACCTGAAATTTATTTTAATGAAGAAGTGAGAAAAGGAATTTCCACTTTTGCTTTGAACAAAGATCAGAAAGAATTGCAGGAAGGATTGGAACAACTCAAAAAAGATATCGATTCCGGTAATTTCAATTCCGTAAAACAAAAATACGATAATATTATTGGCGATTATTGTTTTTTGGTGTTTGAGAAATTGTAACTTTACATCGTGAACGAAACAGAAGAAATAGTAGAGTTAGAAGTAAAAACTCTAGAGAGCGAAGAGCGACAAACTATTGTTCACTGCACCTGTAATAGTGAAGATAGTCAGGCCTATCGTATTTGGCCTTCCACCTACTTAATTGAACACGGAAGCGATCGTCGCGCCAAATTATTAACGGCTTTCAATATTTCCTTTGCTCCTAATTGGACTTTGAACGATGGTCGTGGTTTTACTTTGATATTTGAAGGATTGAGCAAAGGTTGCCGCTCCTTTGATCTGATAGAAATGATACCGCAAGCGGGAGGTTTTGAGGCCTTTAACATCCAAAGAAATAACGAGGATGTTTATCGCGTGAGTTTTTAGAACCGCTTCCTTTGCCGATCCTTTTTGGCATAAGTCATTGGTAATGAAGTTAGTGTAATTAGCGTTATTTTGCAATTGAAAGATAGGAGATGGAATTTGTAAAATACTATCTTTAATTTGTGAAACATCTTCTTTTAATAGCTTGTCTCTTTCTTATTGCATCTTCTTATGCACAAAAAAGAGAAGCAGATTCTTTACAAAACCTTTTCAATAAAGAATCTGATAATATTAAAAGATCATTCCTCGCCTCTCAGGTCATTGGCATGTATGTAGAAGATTATGATTCTGCATTTATTTATTATCAAAAATTTCAAGCGCAATTTCAACAGGAAAAAAATGAATTCGGTTCAGCGGTGATCACTGCGCGCATGGGACATGTTTGCATGGAACGATCACGCTATAGCGAATCTAAAAAGTATTATAATGATGCTATTGATCAATATGGTAAATTAAAGAACGACACTTTACAAGGAGTGTGCTATACTAATTTGGGATTTGTAGACTACTCCATGGGAGATTATGAAAGATCGATCAGCGATTATTTAAAAGGCGCTGAGATATTCGTAAAAAATAACAATACACAAAAATTAGGTTGGACCTATAATCTATTAGGTCTCTCCCTCTACTCTAAACCCAATCCTAATTATGAAAAAGCGCTCTCCTACTATTTCAAGGCTTTAGACATTCACAACTCTTTAGGATTAAGATCAAAAGCGGGTTTCATTTTATTACGGATCGGTTCTACTTATCGCCAGTTAAAAGATTATGACAAAGCGCACATTTATTTGACGGACGCATTAAAAATCGCAGACAGTACCAAGAATATTGGTGTTGAGATGTGGTCGCTCGAAGCCTTAACTCAGCTTTACAAAGACAAAAAAGAATATACGAATGCCCTTCGTTATTCTGAAAAAACTCTAAAAATCGCTTTGCGCGGAAGTTACGATACACCCGGAATAATTATAGCTTATCGGAATTTTGCTGATCTGAATTATCTCACCAATAATTTAAATAAGGCACAATTGAATGTGGATTCTGCTATTTATTACAGTTTGAAATTCGATATTTATCAAACCCTCCCGGAGATCTATTTATTGAAATCAAATATTTTAGATGCAGAGAAAAAAACAGAAGAGGCCTTTACCTACTACAAATTATATTCTCACACCAAAGATTCCTTGTTCAATGTTCAAAACAATGCCAACATCAATGACCTGGAAGCTTCTTTCGATACCAAACAAAAAGAAAAAGAGATCCAGTACCTCAACGATCAAAAAACATCCGACAAAAAAATAAAACAGATGTTGAGCCTGGCCGTGATCTTGTCTTTGATCCTCATCCTTGTTTCACTTTATGCCATCTTTAAAATAAATAGTTCCAAAAAATTGCTGAAGAATAAGAACCAGGAAATTGAACTTCAAAAAAGTATGGTAGAAGAAAAACAGAAAGCCATAATCGATAGCATTAATTATGCCCGGCGCATACAGCAAAGCCTTCTTCCCAATGATAAAGCCATTGAGAGAATGCTTAATAAGGACAAGTAATTTGAATTTCTTATATTTAGATAATGAAAAAGATCTTTTTCATATTCTTACCCTTACTAACTCTTGCTCAGAATAAAGACAGTATTCAGATCACCGATCTCTTAAATACAGTGAATGCCATTTACCGGCCAAAACCCGACTCTGCTATTCACTTATTAGAAAAAGTGGGTTCTATAATTGAAAGTAATTCGATAAAGAACAAACACACTCAATTAAATTTTAAAGCGGCATTATTCAATAATTACTCTACCATTTACCATGAAAAAGGTGATTTTGAAAAAGCACTTCACTATTACAATTTACAGTTGGATGCTTACAAAGAATTAAAAGACACATTGGAAGTGGCCGGCACTTTATACGGAATGGGAATGGTTTATTCTTCTCAGGGTAATATTCCTCTGGCCATACAATGTCATGCCGATGCTTTAAAGTTCTATGAATTAAAGAATGAAAGGTCTAAAATTGCCCTGGAATTTTATATGTTAGGCCAGATATATGGAACCCAGGGCGACATTGCCAAACAAAAAGAATATGCTACCCGTTCTCTGCAAATGTTCAGAGAAATAAATGATCTTTGGGGCATTGCTCTTTTACAGGGATATTTTGGCAGCCTGGAAATGAAAGAAAATAATTACAGTAAAGCTTTATCTTATTTCAGGAAAAACCTCCAGATCTATTGGGGAAGCCAGATGCCCGACGGAAGTAAAGGTGATAAATGGGGAATTGCAAATTCCTTAGAGTTCATTGGCAATGCTTATGATAAAATGGAACAAAATGATTCCGCATTATTTTATTATAACAGGTCTTTAGCCATTAGAGAGGAAACGGTTTATAATGCCGGGATCGTTGCTTCATTAACGGATATAGCCGACCTGTATTTTAAAATAAAGAATTATAAAGAAGCAGAAAAAACCGGACTAAGGGCTTTTAAGTTGTCACAAGACCTGGGTAGTCCGGCATATATTAGAAGAAGTTCCAGGTTATTGCGCAACATTTATAAACTGAGCGGCCGCTTTGAAAAAGCTTACGAGATGTTCGAGATCTTTTCAACCATGAAAGACAGCATGCTGAATGAAAGTAATAGAAAAGCCGCCTACAAACAGCAATTGAATTATGAATTTGAATTGAAACAGGCTGAAGTAAAAGCAGAATCAGATAAAAAAGATTCGGAGGCCGTCATTGAAAAGCAAAAACAAAAATTGATCTTGTATTCAGTGATCAGCGGACTGGTTTTGGTGATCATTTTTTCAGGCTTTCTATTCAGAAGTTACCGCGAAAAGAAAAAAGCTAATGTGGAAATATTAGCTCAAAAGGAAGTGATAGAACAAAAGCAGAAAGAGATATTAGACTCCATCCAATATGCCAAACGCATTCAGCAGGCCTTAATTACAAGCGAAGTTTACATTGATAAAAATTTGCAACGACTCAATAAAGACAAATCCTAAGAATTTCTTATATTTAATAAGTGAAAAAGCCCTCCGAAATACTTGAGGAGTTTGAATCCAAACTCGATACCATATCAGATGATCAAGCAAGGATCCGAGAGATCATCAATTTTGTTATTGTATATGGCGATTCTTATGGCGCAAAATTGGAGCCTTTAATTACCAGGGGAATTAAATTATCGAGAGAGATCGGTTTTGAGGCCGGTGAAGTGATCTGTTATTTTAACCTTGCTTTTTTTAGTGGGGCTACAGGAGCCGCTGCCCTGGCAAAATATGATCGTACTTTTCCTGAAATTATTGAGCTCACTAATAAACTGAAAGGTGATACGGAATGGTATCCCTTTGCATTAAGTTTGTACGCTTATTTCCATTGGTTCAAAGGCGAGTACGAAAAAGCTTTCAATATTATTTTTGAGTGTCTGAAATTACTGGAAGGTGAAAAAACTCAGGCCAGGGCCTGGAATTATTTTGCTTTGGGTGTATTTTATTTTGATACCAAAGATTTCGAAAATTCCAGGATCAATTATCAAAAGGCATTTGATACGTTTAAAACATTGGGTATTGAATATGGCATGGCCCGCGCTGCGAACGGAATGGGTACCATTGCGATCTTACAGAATAAACCACAGGAAGCTTTGCCTTTACTGGAATTTGCAATAGATATTTACAGAAAAGCAGGACATTATGCTGGTTTGAGTCGCGCCCAAAACGACATGGGAATGTTTGAGATGGCCACTAAAAATTACCCAAAAGCCATTGAACATTTAAGAGAAAGTATTGAACTGAGAAAAGAAATTGGACACGTACAAGGTTTGATCACCAGTTACACAGAGCTTGGCGAAACTTACCTGCGTATGAAAGATCACAAAAATGCTCTGGAGCAATTTACATTAGGAATGGAATTGGCTGTGAGTGCAGCCGCCAAACAAAAACAAATGCGTTTGCACAAATTGTTTTATGACGCTTATAAGGAACTATGCAATACAGATAAGGCACTTAGTAATTTCGAAAAATTCTATGAGCTGAAAACCCAATTGATGAGTGATGAAGCGGCTAACAACATCAAAAAAATTCAAACGCAATACGCCAAAGAAAAATCGGAACGCGAAGCCGAGATCGAACGCCTGAAAAATATTGAATTGAAAAAAGCCCATGATATCATTGAACAAAAGAATAAAGATATCTTGGACAGCATTCGTTACGCCAAACGCATACAAAGTGCTTTAATGACTAATGAAAGATACATTGAAAAAAATTTAAATAGATTACAAAATGGCTCTTCGTCATCCTGAGCTTGTCGAAGGGCAAACCGCTTTAATGGCCAATGAAAAATACATCGACAAAAGTATTGAACGACTAACCGGTGGCAAAACCGATAACTGATCTTTAATGAAAAAATTCTTCTTTCCTTTTTTCATACTCATTTACCTTTCTTGTTCTTCCCAGGCCTCAAGGATGGATACCCTTTTGAGGGCTTATAGCAATAAAACCTTAGCGGATTCAACGCGATTGAAATATGTACATGATCTTGCTTTTATGTATGTTGACAGTAAACCCGACAGCGCCATTATTTTAGCAGAAGAAGAGATCAGACTCGGTAAGAAATTTCCTGCTCAGGCGAAAATGTGGGAAGGAAGGGCTTTAATTACTACCGGAGTAGCTTACAAGATCAAAGGTAATTACCCTAAGGCATTAGAGAGTTATTTGATGGCGATGAAGTTGAATGAAGAAGTGGGTGATAAAAGAAGCCTTGGAAATTGTTACAACAATATTGGCATCATTTACAACGACCAGGCCAATTACGACAAAGCGCTGGAATATTATCTAAAAGCTTTGCCGCTATATGAACAGGCCGATCATAAACCGGGAATATCCAATTGTTTAAATAATATTGGTTTAGTGTATTATAATATTTCCGATTATCCTAAAGCGCTAAAATATTATTCAAAATATTTTTCATTTGTCAAAGAGCAGAACAATAAAGACGGCATTGCCACCAGCTATTTGAATTTCGGGAATGTATATAGCGAATTGGGCGAATATCCCAAAGCGCTGAGTTATCTTAAAAAAGCACTTCAGCTAAACAAAGAAATAGGTTTAAAACCCGGAATAGAATTGTGTTATCTCAACATTGGCGGCTTATTAAATATGATGAAGGATTATAAGCAATCGATCCTGTACAGCGACTCTGCCATAAAACTGTCGGAAGAATTGGGTGATATTTATTTGGGAAGGATCGCTTACCAGGACCTGGCCGATTCTTATAGTGCGGATGGTGATTATAAATCAGCGTATTTAAATCATGTAAAATTCAAACGCCTTAACGATAGTATTTTTAATGAAGAGAATAGCAGACAACTGGGCGATCTGAGAACGAAATTTGAAGTTGAAAAAAGAGAAGCGGAATTAAAAATAAAAGCAGAGGCACAGGAAGCCATTACCGCTGAAGAAAAGAAAGAGCAAAGAATAATTATTTATGCTGCTATTGGAATACTGATCGTTGTGATCTTCTTTTCCATTTCTTTATTCAGTAGATTTCGCGTTATCCAAAAACAAAAGCAGGTAATAGAAGAACAAAAATTATTGGTGGATAAAGCTTATGAAAGTCTGCACGAAAAAAATACAGAAGTAATGGATAGCATTAATTATGCCCGCAAAATTCAAGCGGCTTTAATTACCTCCGAAAAATACATTCATAGAACTTTAGAAAAGTTGATGAAAAAATAAAGCCCCACATTTCTGTGAGGCTTTGTGGGAACTACTGGGTTCGAACCAGTGACCCCCTGCTTGTAAGGCAGGTGCTCTGAACCAGCTGAGCTAAGCTCCCTTAAGGGGCAGCAAATGTACTTACTGAAAGCTAATTTTGCAAATTTATGAGCTTATTTATTGAAAATGAGGGTATTGTAATTGATAAGGAAAAGCCGATCTATTCAAAAAGATCCAATTGCCTTGCTTTTGGTGCTTTTGCTTTTCCAAATACCGTTCTTCCGCCATATTTATAAGAATTGCGCAGCTCCTCTTCTATCACTTTATAGAAATTTGCATTGGGCATAAAATTCTTTTCAATGGCCTGAGCAGCGAGCATTAAATTTTTTACTGCATCCTGTTTGTCCGAATTTCCCAACTTCGCGCGATCAACGGCTTGTCTTAAAATATCAATAGTTTGGTCGTAAGTTTTGGTTGGAACAGGAAAAGGGTGACCGTCTTTTCCGCCATGTGCAAAAGAAAAACGAGCAGGATCTGTAAATCGCGATGGTGTTCCATGGATCACTTCACTTACTAATGTTAAAGACTGTATCGCACGCGGACCAACTCCTTCCAACAATAATAAAGATTCAAAATCGTTCACTTGCTTTTCATGCGCCAAAGCCAATACACTTCCCAATCTTTTCAGGTCAACATTTTCGGCTCTCACATCGTGATGAGAAGGCATCACAATTTTTCTGAGCTCAGGTAAAATAATGGATGGCGATTCTTTCACCAATTCCAAAACTCCCTTTTTTGTTTCCTCTGCATTCTTATCGGTCAGATTCAATATCTCTCCCTGATTTGCGCCATAAATAAAAGCATGAGGTTCTTCCACAAAAGATGTTACCTGCGACGATAACCAATGATAACGACGGGCCATTCCGGAGCCTTCATTCATTCCTTGCTGTATAACGGTCCACTCCCCTTCCTTTGTTATCGTAAAGGTGTGCAAATAGATCTGAAATCCATCCTGAATGGCGTTGTTATCCACTTTAGCGGTTAACCTGCTGTTCTTTACCAATTCCGTTCCGTTCAATCCGGTTCGTTCCGATAACGCAATTAATTCGCTCGGCGTTTGTCTTGAATATTTTCCTTTTCCTCCGGCAATAAAAATTCCCAATTCATTGAACTTTGGATTCAGAGCTTTTTTCAAAGCACCCATTACCGAAGTGGTGATGCCCGAAGAATGCCAATCCATTCCCATCACGCAACCCAAAGCCTGGAACCATAAGGGATCGCTCATTCTGAGCAATACTTCATGCCTGCCATATTCTAAAATAATAGATTCAATGATAGCTCCTCCCAAACGACTCATTCGCTCGGCCAGCCATGGTGGCACTTTTCCGTAATGCAAAGGCAGATCGGCATAACGTTTATTATCGAAATATAATTTCGGCATAATACAAAGTTAGTGCCTGATGTTTCTTTTTGATTGCTACGATCTGTAGCATTATGAAATTTTAAGCTTTCCAGAAATGAGAAAAGGATCAGTTCTTTGTGAACTTAAATTCGGTACGGCGATTGAATTCGTGTTGTTTATCCGTACAAGGAACGCCATTAGTGCATTTGTTGCGAATTTCTGTCTCACCTTTTCCTACCGACTTCAATCTACTTGAAGCTATTCCTGAGTTCACCAAATAGTTCAATACCGCCTGTGCGCGCTGTTCCGACAGGGTTAAATTGGTATCATCATTTCCCTGAGAGTCGGTGTGAGAAATAATTTCCAAAGTTACATTCGGATTATCTCTCAAAATTTTGATCACCTTGGTTAAGATCGGTTTCGACTCTTCGCGAATACTACTTTGTGCTACGTCATAAAAAATATATTCATCTGTACTTAACTGACTCATCTTTGAAGAATTGAATAATTCATATTTCATCGTGATGTCCTCATACTCCTCTCCACTCAACATAATTACTTCTGCTTTCAATATCCGATAAGCAAAACCGGAGTTCTTTTTTTCCAGGATAGCGATCTCTTTTCCTTCAGGCGTTAATAAGGATACGCTTTTTGTATTCTTATTCGCATGATCCACCTCAATGTTATATTCTTTTTCATTGTTTGGTAAACTCAATTCAAAATCACCATTCTTATTAGTAGTGGCCTTCGCTACCGTGTCATTATTCGGTCCCGCTTCCACATGCACCAAGCCATTATTCAAAGGTTCCTTTTTTCCGGCCTCATTATCGGCAAGAGCCTTTGCTTTTAATTTGATATAATCATTCTTGAAGTTGTAATTGAATTTCGCAATATATTTAGAGTATACTACCACTCTGCCATCCGGACCAAACAAAGCCACTCTGCTGAATAATGCTTTACATTTTGCTTCACTTACCGGATTACCATTCACATTATAATATTCTACTTTATACTTAGTATTATCTTTCAAAGGTTTTTCTTTCTTCATTTTTTGAAGCCAGTTATTATACTCCGTTCCTTTTTCGTATGAAATAAAAACCACTTTCAAACTTTTGATCTCCCCGTCAGCTAACATTTCACTTATTCTGTCTTCAAGTATCTTAATCGAATCCTTATTATCTACACCTTGTCCTGCTTCCACCCAACGGTATTTAAAAACCAGCACAAATCCTTCCTGGGGAATGATCAGCTTTTTAACTTTATTATCCGGATCAAAAAGATCTATTGACTCCCGTACCCTATCTCCTGCTTTTGGATTCAAAGGGTTTTGGCCATAGCCGGAAACCATGCTGATGAAATAAATAAAGAATAGAAAATATCTTATTATAAATAAGCTTTTACTCACAAATCAAATATAACAAAATCGTAGCGGAATCCTGCAACAATTGTATCAATTTCAATCAGCCTAAACTCAATACTCATGCTATTTTATAAGGGATTTGGTCTTATTTGGGTATAACTTTGAATTTCGTATCTTTGTTTGCTCCCCTTTTTGACCCTATCTAAAAATGACCTTTAAAAACATATTTGCTTTTGCTTTACTATTTACCCTTGCGGTGAAGCAAAATTGTTTTGCACAGACCTTTTTAAACGGAAGTTTTGAGACCAACACAGCTGCCGCATGTGATTATAATATGCTGAATGCCTCTTTCACTGCTAAAATGGCCAATGCCGTAGCTTACGGCTCCGGAAATGAATTGGATATCATGCAAACTTCTTGCCCTTATGGTCCTTCTCAAAGTGGAACCTGGTTTGTAGCTTTAGCTTTTCCGGGTGGCGGAACGGATGCTTTTACCATGCAACTATCAGCGCCTTTGGTGATGGGGAATTCTTACATCATGCGCTTTTATGATAAAGGCGATATAGTTTGCTGTTCGCCGGGAATGCCTGTAATGATAGGTATATCAACAGTTGCCGGAGCAGTTGGTACAAATGTTTATACCGGACCCACTCCAACCAACGGTGTTTGGAATTTGCGCTGCTTTACTTTTACTGCCCCCAATAACGGAGCTTATGTGAGTGTTAGTACAACAGGACCAACACGCTGGAGTCACGTTGATAATTTCGCTATAGTAACCACTTGTGCCGTTCTTCCAATTGAATTGAAAGAATTTACTGCAACATGTGTGAGCAATGCCACTGTTCTAAAGTGGAGCACCGCTTCAGAAAAAAACAACGATCGCTTTATTATTGAAAAAACAACGAATGGTAATGATTTTATTGAGATCGGAACAGTGAAAGGTTCGGGCAACAGTACAACCAGTTTAAATTACACTTTCGTGGATGAAGCAGTTAATGATGGATTAGCTTATTACAGACTAAAACAAATTGATAAAGACAATACCTCTACTTTTTCTCCCTTAGTTACTCCTGAACCTTGCGATCCTAATAAAGAGTTTGGTTTCGATATTTTACCAAATCCGGCAAACACCTCTGTTTCTGTTATGGTGAAAAATTGCAAAGGAAATTGCCATTTACAAATTAGCAATCCAATTGGAACCCTGGTTTACGATCGTGTTGTAGAGAACGTAGAGAACACGATCAATATTTCCGATATGGAACCCGGGTTTTACACAGTAAAAATTGTTTCTGAAGAAAAAACCTTAATTCAGAAATTCATTAAGAACTAATTTCGCTTCTGTCTTTTTATTATCTTTAAAGATGCAAAAAATTGCGGCTTTAGTTATTTCATTGGCCCTGATCCTTACTTCCTGCCGTAAAGATCCTAAAGTGGTTAGTCCACAGGATTATCCAAAAGAGATCGGAACATTGATCGTTGGAAAGTGTGCCACCAGCGGTTGTCACAATGATGCGAGTTACTTGGCCGCAAATGGTTTGAATTTGAGCACCTGGGAAAATCTGTTTCAGGGAACACGTTCCGGTAATTCAAGCATTATTCCTTACCGATCAGATTATTCTTCTTTTTGCTATTTCACAAATATCTATCCCGATCTTGGCATTAGTCTTTCTCCTTCCATGCCTTTTAATGATGAACCACTTTCGCGTGAAGAATATATGAGGTTACGCGACTGGATCAATGCCGGTGCACCAAATGCGAATGGAAAAATAAAATTTGCCGATGATCCTTCCCGCAAAAAATTCTACATCACTAATTTTACTTGCGATGTGGTAACGGTTTTGGATGCGGCAACTTTATTGCCGATGCGTTATGTTACGGTAGGAAATAAATCAACGACTGAATTTCCTTGCTGCGTGAAAGTATCTCCCGATAAAAAATACTGGTACGTTTCTTTTTTTACTCAATCCGGCATCATTCAAAAATTTGATGCAGAAACCGACAAGCTGGTTGGTCAAATAAATATTGGCTTAGCTTCCTGGAATTCTTTTGAGATCACATCCGATTCAAAATATGCCTGGGTGGCAGATAATACCGGTTTCAATGGAAAATTAGCCTACGTTGACCTGGATAATATGGCATTATTGAATACCACGACTCTTAATTTTCAATACATGAGTGGCATGGTGATCAATGAGAGTTTAAAAAAGATCTATATCGGTTCTCTCTTTGGCAATTTTCTTTATAAAATAGATATTACGAATCCTTTGTATCCCGTTATTGGCGAAATACAGATCGACGGCTCTTCCACTTCAATTTATACTTCTTCTCTCGATCCTATTAATTTAACGCTCGATCCTTTAAGTAATAAATGTTACGTAGCTTGTCAGAAGACGAGCGAAGTACGAGTGATCAATATGCAAACAGATGCTGTGATGGCAACAGTTCCTTTAAGTTCTTCTCCAAATTCTTTAAGTTTTTCAAATGCAGCAAAAAAATTGTTTGTGTCTTGTCCCGACGATTCAATTTCTTTTGCCGGAAATCGGGGTTGCATAAATGTTATTGATTGTAATAGTAATGCTCTTCAAACAAAAATAAATAGCGGTTGGCAGCCTTACGGGTTAACGGTTGATGATGCAAGAAATGTGGTGGTGGTTGCTAATGCCAATTTAACATCGAATGGTCCGGCACCTCATCACGTTTCCGGATGCGGCGGAAGGAACGGGTATATTTCTTTTATCGACCTGGGAAATTTAACTGTCATTCCAAACAAAAAACCCGAAGTTGCAGTATTCCCATATGCTGTTACTTCGCGTTGAGTGCCCCTAGATTATTAGCTTATCGGATGAATTGATATTCTAAATCGAATCAGTGTCTTTTAGTTTTCGTCAAGCCCCTTAAATGACTTAAATTCGCGTATGATCCTTAAGCGAATTCTGTTTTTTGCTTTTCTCTGTGTTTCATTTTTAATGAATTCACAAAGCACTTACAAATCAGTAATGCAGGAACAATCTGAATTTTATTCTAATTACAAATACACTTCGGATACGCAATGGGACAGTTTAAATCAGATCATCAGTTCAGCTCCTCCATCTAATAAAGTTGAACACAGTAATGCGGTTTGTACTTTAAAGAAAAGTGTATTTGGCTGGCATCCTTATTGGATGGGATCGGCTTACACCAATTATGACTGGAGCATGCTGAGTGATTTTTGTTATTTCGATTATTCTGTTTCTCCAACTACCGGACAAAACACTAATTCTTCTTTTGCCTGGAGCACAAGTGCAGCAGTAACTGCGGCAAAAACCAATGGAAAAAAAATTCATATCTGTGCCACTTTATTTGCAAGTCACGCAACCTTTTGGGCCACACCATCTGCACAAACAATATTCATCAACAATATAGTTTCGCTTTTAAATTCAAGAGGCGGAAATGGAGTGAATATTGATTTTGAAGGAATGGGTTCTTCCGATAAAACGCCTTTCAAAAATTTTATGGTGAATTTGAAGAATGCATTGGTTGCTGCTAATCCGAATTATGAATTATCGGTTGCGTTGTATGCAGTTGACTGGAGTACTTCATTTGATATTCCGAATTTAAATCCCGTAATAAATAAATTCATCATTATGGGTTACGATTATTATTATTCCGGAAGTGCACAGGCCGGACCGGAAGCGCCTTTATATAATTTTCAAACTGGGTATAATTATACATTAACAAGATCGGTGACCTATTATTTGAAACAAGGAGCAACACCTTCTAAATTATTGCTTGGACTGCCTTATTATGGAAGAGAGTGGTCAACTGCAGCAGCAACGGCTCCTTCAAATACAACAGGAGCATTTACATCCACACGCCTATATAATTATGTGAAAAATAATCCTACAACGTATTCTGCCGCCAATAAAAAATGGGAAAGCAATTGTTATAATCCCTTTTACGCATACGTAAGTGCCGGACAGCAACGTCAGTGTTGGATCGATGATGTTTATAGTATGGGAAGAAAGTTTGACATGGTAAATCAAAGAGGAATTGGCGGAATAGGTATTTGGGCTTTAGGTTACGATGATGGTTATACTGATTTCTGGCAATTGATAAAAGATAAATTCAGTACCTGCGAAATAAAACCTTGCACCGATAGTTTATTTGATATGGGTGGCCCTACCAGAAATTATTATGACAACGAAAGCTATACTTTCAGTATTTCCCCAAACGGAACCAGTAAAGTGCAATTGCAATTTAAAAGTTTTACAACCGAACAAGGTTGGGATTCCTTATTCATTTATAATGGCGCAACAACTGCAGCGCCTTTGATTGGAGCTTATACAGGAACTAACTCTCCCGGAACAGTTACTTCAACAGGAACGGTAATAACAGTAAGATTTAAATCAGACATTTCAACTAACTATTCCGGTTTTAAACTGATCTATAATTGTATTAATGCGACTGACATTAGCGAATTGAATTATGAAAACGATTTTGATCTCTTCCCAAATCCGACGAATGGAGTTATTGAAATTAGAACTGATAAAACAATTGATAAAATCTCGATCACTAATTCGATAGGAGAGTTGGTTTATGAATCAAAATTAAATTCCGAAAAAACAATTGATCTTTCTTCTCTCCAATTACAATCGGGAATTTATTTTGTAACGCTTCAGTCTAATGAAAAGACTTCGGTAAGGAAGTTGGTTTATCAGAGGTAAAAAGCAAAAAGTCACGCCGATCCGCCGCGGCGGATGTCGAAGCATCAGAACTATTCCCGGAAATTTGAGGCGCTGAGCCTGACGAAGCGCATAGAAGCATATTGTGACAAGATCCGTCATGCTGAGCCTGACGAAGCGCAAAGCAGAAAATATGTAACAAGATCCGTCATGCTGAGCTTGTCGAAGCATCAGAATTATTCCCGGAAATTTGCGGCGCTGAGCCTGACGAAGCGCATAGAAGCATATTGTGACAAGATCCGTCATGCTGAGCCTGACGAAGCGCAAAGCAGAAAATATGTAACAAGATCCGTCATGCTGAGCTTGTCGAAGCATCAGAATTATTCCCGGAAATTTGCGGCGCTGAGCCTGACGAAGCGCCGCCATTTTTGGATCTAGAAAGTCTTTTAAGTTCCTCAATATCCCCTTTAATTAGCGCTTCCTTTTTGGCTCTCGACCAACCTTTCAGTTGTTTCTCAAATGCAATTGCTTTGAGAGGAGAGTCAAACTCTTTCGAGTAAATAAGTTCAGCAGCTCCCTTCATAAAGGTATACGACCATTTATGAGCACCATCTTTATGCTTCGTTATTCTTTCATCCAACTCACTTGTCACACCAGTATAATAAGATCCATCTATGCATCTTAAAATATACACAAACATTGTTTTTCCCATAACAACTCCCTCAGCCCCTTCGTCAAGCTCAGGGCGATCATTTTTAATTAAATTTTATGGTTCGACAAGCTCACCATGACTTGTCCTTTGATAGAAATTATCTCTACCTCACATACCAAAACAAAATTAATACAGGAATTTAAGAACCCTTGCTACGAATTGTAGCATTATTGTAAAATCACATCCTTCTGAAAAGCCCCTTGATATAATCCAAAGTAGCGATCTCTTCATAATTATCACCAAAAGCGTGATTCCACATGAAAGGTAAATTGTAAGACACCATGGCCATCGCATCTAACGTTTTCTCATCCCATTCTTTACTTAAACCTTGAGGCAATTTAATATTGTGCTTTTGGATCATCTCAGAGAACTCTTTATGACCTTTAGGATAAATATCTGCCAGATGTTGAAAGATAACACAGTTTGCATAGCAGTGTCTTGTTCCATGAATTTTAGACAATCCATAACTCAAAGCATGGCATACTCCTACTTCACTATAAGTTAAACTTAATCCACCCATCAAAGAAGCGACCATTAATTTATCATCGTTCTCAGGAGTTTGTCCTGCTTTATCTCCCAAATAAACTTCTCTGCATAATTTCAGAGCTTGTTCACCGTAAGCTAAACTAAAAGCATTATTACGAATACCACTTTCACTTTCTATGCAATGAATGTAAGTATCCATTCCGGTATAGAACCACCAATCCGTGGGAACACTCGAAATTAATTCAGGATCTAAAATAACCTGGTTAAAAACGGTCCAATCACATTTCAATCCCAATTTTTTTTCAGGTCCTGTCAAAACCGCGGTCATACTAACCTCAGCGCCGGTTCCTGAAATGGTAGGCACGCCCAAATGATAAAGTCCGGGCTTCTTAATTAAATTTAATCCTTGATATAAAGTTGAACTTCCTTCGTTGGTCAACATTAATGATAAAGCTTTCGCGATATCCATAATGCTTCCCCCACCAATACCAATAACACCACTTGGTAAACCTTTTTTCTTCAGGATCTCATCACGTAAGGAATCAATCTGCTCCGTGGTTGGTTCATGAGGATCCACATCGATATAATAAACCAGGTCTTCCGCTTTATTCTGTAATTTATTGGACAAAGATTTTCCCTTGAAATAATTATCTACAACGTAAACAAAATAATTCTTGTTCTCTTTACGGATCGGCTCAACCGTTTCTGCTAACTGAGAAAAAGCACCGCGACCATAAGTTACTTTATCGATGTTCTTGAAATTCTTGTGAAGCATATTAGGCGTTTACTGTTTTAGTTGCTTTTTTAAATGCTTCAGAAATTCCGGCAGCTAATTTTTTCATGTCTTCTTCTGTCCAGGTACAACGAATGCTGAATGATATCAATCTTCCGATCACATTTTGTGTTTTTGGTAATTGCAGGTTCTTATAATCTTGCGGCGCGCCCAAAACCTGTATCGGCAATTTGGAAACGGTTTTCATGTCTTTGATATGATCCCACTGATTAATGAAGTGATACATATTCTTGAACCAGTAATCAAATCCGGCAACACCTGCTGCTTTCATTTCATCAATTGTTCTTTGCGCTGTTTCCGGATCAGGCATTAAAATATTTAAGAAGGTAGCTGAATCTCCGGCAGGATCAGCAATACGCGCGAATCCTATTCCGGGAGTCTTCGATAATTCCTTAGTTAAAAATTCCTTATGCTTTCTGTTCGTCTCTTTTATTTTAGGAACTTTTCTGGTTTGAGCAACACCAACCGCAGCATTCAATTCGCCGATACGGTAATTGAATCCCAAATAAGGATGTTGTTCCATTCCGCGAACAGCACCAATATGATCGTGACCATGATCAGAATACACATCTGCTTTTTTGTAGGTCTCTTCATCATTGGTAACCAAAACTCCGCCTTCACCTGCAGTAGCAATCTTGAAGAAGTCGAAAGAATAAGAACCCGCTTTTCCAAATAATCCGGTATAAGTTCCTTTATAAGAAGAAGCAAAAGCTTGACCTGCATCTTCCACTAAAATTAATTTATGATCGTTGATCACTTTCATGATCGGATCCATGTCGGCCATTCCTCCACACATGTGAACCAAACAAACGCCTTTTGTTTTTGGAGTGATCGCTTTTTTAATTCCTTCTGCGCTTAAACACAATGTTTCATCCACTTCTGCAAAAACCGGTAAAGCTCCAACGAACAGAACCGCTTCAATAGTTGCAATAAAGGTGAAAGGAGGAACGATGACCTCATCTCCGGTTCCGATTCCGCTGGCTGCTAAAGCTGTAGCAATGGCAGTTGAGCCGCTGCTCATAGCATGCGCATATTTTGCGTTCGTTATTTTTTTAACTTCATTTTCGAAGTCAATTGCTTTCCAATGATTGTTTCTTTGAGCATCGTGTTTGTAACGGAATAAAATTCCTGTTTCCAAAACATCATTCACTTCTTTACGCTCTTCGGCGCCAAATAATTCTGTTCCCGGCATGTGTTATTTTTTTAGTAATACAAAGGTACGGATTTTCAATTCGGGAAATAGGAAAAACCTTCTCCTGAATTTAACACTCCGAAATTTATAGATGATAATTTATGATTCTCATAATAGCAATCCAAGCCTGCATCATCAAAACTTAAACGCTTTTCTCCCCAGGTATGTTGTTCTGTATCGCTTAATTTGTAACCGTTCTTGTCCATCAATTCAATGAGTGCTTTTTCATTTAGGGTAAATACTTTCTCACCAAATAAAAGCGTGTCCGGGTTATCTATTTCTATGGATGTAAAGGCCCGGTTTTTGGTGTTATCGAAGAATAATGAAACACCAAACGACCAATAATGCATAACATACGACGAAGTTTTTAGGATATCATCTTCAAGCGTTTGTGTCTCTTCCGGAGCGCCAAACAGCTTGAGTGCATCGCTAGCAGTTTGCCCGAAGTTAAAAGCCCCAAAACCCTTTAACAGATGTATCTCAAAAGCAATGTTCATATATGCATTTAAATTTATTTAAAATGGTGGATTTTATGCGAAAAAATGTGATAAATATTTATTAAAATAATTTTGTGTTAGAGAATAATGCTTTTATATTTGCAGCCCTGTAAAAGGCGTTCTTTTAAAGAAATTTATCTAATGAAAATAAGTGAAAGCTTAGTACTTTTTATAAGATAGGATGATTCCGTAGCTCAGCTGGTAGAGCATTACACTTTTAATGTAAGGGTCCTGGGTTCGAATCCCAGCGGGATCACAACTAAGACAAAAGCCTTAGCACCAATGGTGCTAAGGCTTTGTTGTTTTCAATAACGGCGAAAGCTCGCTTTCGCAAGGGATTGAAAACAACAAAGCAAGGCCGCCAAGGGCGGACTTAGCTTTTGTATTGCAAGTTTGACATGCCCCCTGGGATCAGCACTAGCTAATCCCGAACCATTTGCTCCTTTCATGAGGACCTGAAAACAACAAAGCAAGGCCGCCAAGGGCGGACTTAGCTTTTGTATTGCAAGTTTGACATGCCCCCTGGGATCAGCACTAGCTAATCCCGAACCATTTGCTCCTTTCATGAGGACCTGAAAACAACAAAGCAAGGCCGCCAAGGGCGGACTTAGCTTTTGTATTGCAAGTTTGACATGCCCCCTGGGATCAGCACTAGCTAATCCCGAACCATTTGCTCCTTTCATGAGGACCTGAAAACAACAAAGCAAGGCCGCCAAGGGCGGACTTAGCTTTTGTATTGCAAGTTTGACATGCCCTATGGGATCAGCTCCGGCTAATCCCACATCAATTGCACCTTTGATAAGGGCCCGAAAACAATCAATTTTAACTTAAGTATCTAATAATCAATGCTTAATAAGAAATAGGAGATTCATTTCCCACTCAAATAGACAAAACCTTGCAAAAAAACCGGCATAACAGTACTATTTTGGGCTGAAATTAGAAAGGTTATTTAAAAGCTCTAAGCCTAAAAAATATCGGAATTAGAGAAATTCCTTTCCACAATAGACGCTTCGAAAACTACTTTAAACCCTATAATGGGATTTTAATTAGTTCATCCGGCATAAGCTTAGTTTATTTGATGCCTAGATTGAAAGGTGATAAAGATCAGTCCTTATCGTATTTATGGTCATATCACAGTTTTATCTCAAGCTATACTTTTATAGTGATTAAACTAAATTTATATGTGTTTTTCATCTACAGCAAGTTTCGGAATAAGTTCTGCTTTAGCTATTGTCGGTATAGCTACAGTTAAACAAGCAAGAACTTCTGATCAGATGCCTTTAGCCATTATTCCATTTGTTTTTTCGATACAACAGTTTTGTGAAGGCTTCGTATGGTTGTCTTTTACAAGACCCGGATATGAAAACATTGGACATGCATTCATTTATGCATTTCTTATTTTTGCCCAGATAGTATGGCCGTTCTTAGTTCCATATTCTATTTATAGAATAGAAAAGGATGTAGAGCGTAAAAAGAAATTACTGTTACTCTTAATATGTGGGGCAATACTATCGGCATATTTATTATTTAGTTTATTTTATTATCCAGCTTCTGCAATGGTGATCAATCATCACATTCGCTATGATCTTGAAAGACCGATGCAGTTTATTTATTTAACTGCCATTTTATATTTTATTGTAACTATTATTCCTCCCTTTGTTTCAGGTTTTAAGAATGTAGCTTTGATCGGTTTCTTCAATCTTTCATCTTTCCTTATTACCGTTATCTTTTTTTCTGAATATTTGATCTCTGTTTGGTGCTACTTTGCCGCAACCATAAGCATCAGTGTTTTTTTTGTCCTGAAAACCAATTCTTATAAAGTAAAAACATCAGGGTCTCCAACCTAAAAAACAATGCCAGTGCAAAAGAATTCATTAAAAATAACTTTTTTGGGTGCCGCTGGAACCGTAACAGGCTCAAAGTACCTGCTGGAAGTACTTAATAAAAAGATCCTCATCGACTGCGGCCTATTCCAGGGATTGAAAGAATTACGATTAAGGAATTGGGAGAACCTGCCATTTAATGCTTCTGAACTGGATTATGTTTTACTGACTCATGGTCATTTGGATCATGTTGGATATTTACCTCTGTTGATAAAACAAGGATTCAAAGGAAAAATATATGCTACTGCGCCTACAATAGAGATCACAAAAATAATATTGCTGGATAGTGCTAAAATACAAGAGGAGGATGCCGAGCGTGCTAACCTTTATAAATATAGTAAACATAAGCCCGCTAAGCCCCTATATACCGTTAAGGATGTTGAAGCAGTATTTCCCTTTTTGAACTCGATCGAGTTGAGTTCAAGTGTTGAATTATTTCCGGGAACATCATTCCGTTTCAGATACAACGGTCATATTATAGGATCGGCATTTATTGAATTAACTGTTTTAGGAAAACTACTGGTATTTTCAGGAGATCTGGGAAGAGAAAATGATCCTTTAATGCTTAAGCCTGAAAAGCCTGAGCGGGCTGACATTCTTTTTATTGAATCGACATACGGAGACCGTTTACATTCTAAAAATCCTGCAGAGAACTTAGCTAACATCATAACATCTGCCTTGTCAAAAAAAGGAACGATCATCATTCCAAGTTTTGCGGTGGAGCGGGCTCAATTGCTGATCTATTACCTGGCTAAGCTGAAGGCAGAAGGGAAAATTCCTGATCTTCCCGTTTATTTTGATACGCCTATGGGTTCCGAAGTTCTTAATGTATTTCAGAGAAACATGCAATGGCTTAAAATATCGAGCTCCGAATTTTCGGAAATGTGCAGGGATATAAAGATCATAAAGAAGTTTGAAGAATCAGAGATTTTGCTCAAAGACAAAACTCCAAAAATAATACTTGCGGGAAGTGGAATGGCATCAGGCGGACGAGTGCTAACGTATTTTGAAAATTACTTATCCAATCCATCATCAACCATTTTATTCGTCGGTCATCAGGGCGAGGGCACAAGAGGCAGGGCTATGCTTGAGGGTGCAAAGGAAATAAAAATGCGAGGAAAATATTGGCCGGTGAATGCATCAATAAATTTGGTAGAAGGTCTTTCTGCGCACGCCGATCAAAAGGAATTAATAAGCTGGATGTCGATGTTGAAAAATGCACCCGAAAAGATCTTCATTATTCATGGCGAAAAAACGGGTGCACAAGGATTAAAGAATGAAATAAATAAGGTTTACGGATATAAGTGCGAAATTCCTTTGATCTCCCAGGTCTATGAAATAATGGTATAACGATCATGCCACAAAATGAGCAATCTCATTTTGCCAACTCAGGTCTCTAAATATATTTGAATAATAAAATCTAATATTATGAGAACCACAGAAGAAATAAACAAACATAAGGTCACAAAAAAAATTCCTGAAAAAGTATTTGAATATGTGAACCACCACTTTGAAGGCGCTTTGTTATCAAAGGTTGAGCGTGAAATGCACAAAAATGGCGATGTTGTTTTTGCTGTTGATGCTTGTCTTGACGATATTATCTATCATCTTAAGTTCAATAAACATGGCGCTTTGTTAAGTAATGAAAGTGAACCCATGCTTGAATACTATGATGATGAATCCGATTACTGTAATTAAAAAGGTAACAAAAAACGGTTTAAAAACTGTTGATCTTATTGCTGTGTGTATTGCATAACAAAGGTTATTTTACTTTGATCCCTATCATAGATCTCATAGGATAAGCCAACCTTTAATTTTTTTGTTGTTATGTACTCTGATAATTTCGGATATACTTTCATTGGTCCGATCATGTACGAAACAGGATTCTTAAGCGGAAACTCAGAAAGGATCGATCTCGTTAGTTTGATGGTATCCACTTTTAATCCTGCAGATACAATGGAATTCAACTTACTAGCATGGTTGTCGTCCACAATACTACCAACAAAACTCCTGCATTTCTCCCGGGCTACCATTTTGGGATCATCATAGTAAATACCAAAGCCTTTTGTGCTTGACACTTCGAGCTGCTTTAATTTTAAATTTACTTTTTCGATCGACTCCCCTACTTTTTCATACGGACCAACAACATCCATTCCAGCTACAATAAAACCACCATAATCTTTCTCTTCTATAACGGTTTTTGTGAAATAGCCCATATATTGCAAGAAGCCTAATAGCATTAGCAATAACAAGCCAAAAATTAAAGCAGTTATTTTTAATATCTTCATCTTTATTCTTTTTAAAATTCATCGCAAAAATAAATGGAGCCTCTTCCTGCTTCAATGACCTAGATCATTTGCCTCAGTAACATTGGTCAATTTGAATAAGAGTTATCGATATGAAATTCCATAGGATCGCCATTAAATTTAGTCTTAATCAGCTTCCCTGCACACCTTACAAGAATTAGGATCAAAAGTAAAGCCAACATGAAGAACCTGGTCTTTTTTCGATCCATCCCTGAATATGGTGATTCCCTTTGCTCCATGCTTCCACGAATACATATAGGCATCACTGACATCTTTAACAGGCGCATCATTCGACAGGTTAATTGTTTTCGAAACGGCATTGTCAGTAAATTCCTGAAAAGCCAATTGGTGTTTCAAATGCCAAAGCGGTTCAATTTCATGCGAAGTTTTAAACAGATCCTTCATCTCTTTCGGCAAACTGGTCTTTTTAAGGGTTCCTTCCTTTTTGATCTGGTCTAATAAAGTTTCTGAATATAAATTCTTTTCCTTGAGATGATCAACGATCAGGGAATTAAGATCAATAAGTGTTTCTTTATCTAAAATATTCTCGCGTCTTATCGCGAGTGCAAACAAAGGTTCAATGGATGAACTGGTGTCGGCAATTATTGAGATCGTTCCTGTTGGTGCTATGCTGGTACAAGTTGCATTTCTAATAGGAATTTGAGGATAATAAAAACTTTGTTCCCAATATTTAAAAGTGCCTCGTTCTTTTGCAAGATCTATGGAAGCTTCATGACTTTTCTCTTTCACAAACCCCATTAATTGTTTGGCCAGTTGAATAGCCTTTTCTGAAGCATATGGAATTTCAAGTAATATCAAAAGGTTGGCCCATCCCATTATTCCCAGTCCTATTTTTCGGTTCGATTTAGTAATGTTTTTTATCTCCGGTAAAATATAATCATTGATCTCAATAACATTATCTAAGAACCGAACAGAGGTACTGATTACCGATGCCAATTCATCCCAATCTATTTCTTTTCTTTGACGATCAACGAACTTAGCAACATCGATCGATCCTAAATTGCAAGCTTCGTAAGGCAACAGGGGAACTTCTCCGCATGGATTTGTGCTGAGTATCGTTCCAATTGAAATGGTGGGATTACTTTGATTTATTGTATCTAAAAAAACAAGCCCGGGATCACCGCACTCCCATGCATTACGGGTAAGCAGATCCCATAAATATTTTGCTTTTACGGTTTTCATCAATTTTCCAGAATTTGGATGCGTCAAATTCCAATCCAGATCTTTAATTACTGCCTCCATAAAATTATTTGTGATTCCAACCGAAATATTAAAGTTCTGTAATTCTTTATCTCCTTTTTTTATCGCCTTTCCAGCACATTGGGATCCTAAGCTTAGAATTCCACGTGGACAAGTTGT
>JADMIO011301987.1_pt1 | contig 31779 bp, 26 predicted proteins | sample 8958161 | NCBI WGS metagenome assembly JADMIO01 (sample SAMN16585339, study PRJNA669376) | soil metagenome | isolation source: Crop rotation soil | place: USA: Cullars Rotation, Alabama | collected 2011 | reverse complement strand
AAGTGTGAGATCTCCATCATCAAGATCCAACCTTTTTGAAGAGAGATCCTCATCACTCCGTAAGTCACTTCCCTATCTGAAAGGCTATCTGCATTTTCCAGAGGACATCTTCCACCAAAGGTTGGAATCCCTTCTGGATGTGGATCTTTCCCCTTCTGTCACTTACGATTATGACTCATTGCTGGGATCCGCCGCTGGATTAAAAATCTCTAACTATCTCTCCAATTCCGGAATGAGATGCGTTTTTGGTGAAGAGTACCCGTTCTATCCAGAGCTTTGCCTGGAATTTTTCTCTACCTTCAGTGTGGCTGAAGCAGGTCTCCAAAAGAACCCAGATCTGCGCGCTAGAGGAACAGTCAAGTTCCTCCTTTGCGGTCGATGGATCCATCTGTCGTTGGAGAAATTTGGCGAAGCATTGGGAGATGTCTGGAATTACAACAAGCAGTTAGACTGCTGCTTCCGTGAAAATTGGACCGTGGATGAGGCCTATAAAAATCTCTGTGGGGATAGACCAACACCACAGCAACCAACCGACGTCGACCTCCAGGATCTGCACCTGCGCTATGCTCACCGTCTTCTCGCCATCAACCTATCCGGCAGAAACCCCACCGACGCTCATCTATTGACCAAGACAGAGCTATACATCCTGCAGTGTATGGCTGAAAAACAAAGATGCATGTGGGGTTTTGGGTCGCAACCATGCTCACCGAAATGATCTCTTCACGAAGAATGGGTTTCGGCTCCTCCATAGCAGAAATAACTTGGAAGCTGGTCAAATTTCCGGAACGGGGTATCCTCGACTGCAACTTTCCCGATGAAGACTTCAATATCCCCTGCTTACCAGGCATCCTCTGCTTCCCAACACTGAGCATTTCAGCACGTGAAGACGCTGACCTCGACGAGAACGAGGGACTCCCCTCGACCTGAGGCGTCAACCATGACTCCACTTCACCTCCGCCTGTACATAAACCCAGGTCGTTTCTTTTCTTTTCCTTTTCATTTCGACTACTTCTCGCATGAGGACATTGCGATGTTCAAGTGTGGGGAGAGGTCAAGCTGCACTTTCCATTTCTAGACTAATTTTACTAAGTTTTTCCTAGTTTTTCTTAGCTTAAAATTTTTTCTATCGCATTGCATATTAAGTGGAGTCTGTCTTTTCTTGTATTTTTTTCGGTTTAAAAGCCTAGGATAGACCACCTTAGTTGTTAAGCCACATAGGTTGACCCTAAACAGAAAGTAATTGGCTATCAAGCTTAGCATTACTATGCCTATGGCAGAAAAATGGTCTAACATGATCGGTCACGCTCTTTGGGTGTGCGTGGAGGAGGGAATGGTTCACCTCCTCTTGTCCTCGTACATCTGAGAACGCGATGCTGTGAGAACCTTGAATCTGCTAGAGACACTTAGGTAGTTTCCTCCTAACTAAGGCGAAAATTTTGGTCGACCAAGAATGTCCTCTCTAGTCGAGACTGGAGCTCGAGCAGACAAAACGAGCCAAAAATCAAAAAGAGCTCGACCTTCAAAGAAGATCAAATCAAAAAGATCTATCAGCTAAGGCAAAAATCAAAAACGCTCAAGAGCAAACCAATCAAGCTCTGAGGTGGAGAGAAATATCAAAAGGTCATACATCAAAGAAAAATCCCAAAAAGCCTACACTGCAAAAAATTCAAAAATCTCCTCCACCCAAACAAAAAGCGAAAACCTCCAGAGGAGAAAGCGCTCAACATAAAAACTCTGCTCGAGGGTACTGTCGCAAGTAGTGAGAAAGTCCAGTGTGCTCGCTCTAGAAGGCTTGAGTGCCCCTTTCTCGAATGGCGTATACTGACCACTGGAGAGACATTCTATTGCACGGTCGACTTAGCTCTAGCTTTAGCCTTGAGGGAATCAACTAAGTCGAACTAGTTAGATAATTTCACCTCCAGCTGCTTTTTCTCGGAGAGACAGATTAGGCCTAGTTAGAGTTTTGTTTTTCGTGAGGGCCAATTGTCTATGAATAGGTAATCAACCCTGTGGGGCGGTACTTCTAGAGTGATCGACCCCGAAGCTTTCTAACCAAGTTTTAAGATCGAGTCGAACATCAGTTATGCGAGCCCTTAAGCGAGTCTGCATTTGAGTCTTTCTTTCTTTCTTTTCTTATTTATTTTGCTTGAGGACAAGCAAAGTCTAAGTGTGGGGATATTTGATCGACGCTTTAATTCTATCGATTTATATTCAATAATCTTAGTGTTTTTGGATATAAAGATAGAATATTATTCCATTCCCACGCTATTTTGCAGGTATTCAACGCTGGAGTACTTTTGAACGGTCGAGCTCAACCAGACAGTAGAGGGAGATCGAGCAGAAGAATCCGGCGAGAAGACCTCCTGCGCTCGACTTGGGATTGCTCGGACTTGGATACTTTCAGGCCTCGAAGATCAAAACCCACGAAAGCCCAAGTCCTCGGCCCAACTCGCCTATTTGCCCAACTTGATCTTCAAGAAAGAATATTCTCCTTGGAAGACACTAGAACTAGGGTTCCCTTATTTTCTAGTATAAATAGGTAGCAATCCCAAGGGATGCGCAGCTTTTGGCTCCCTACAATAGATAATTTACGAAACTCTTTGTAATAGAAAGGCGCAGCCTTGCTGCATTTAATACTATCTTTCCTTTTCTTGCTATGTGTTCTTCTACTTTATTTAATGTTTGTTTAGCTATGCGGATGCATAGCTAAATCTCTTGTGTTCTTGGTGAGGTGTTTTAGATAGATCTTATGTATTTGTGAAGCTATTTTTGTGCTCAAAAACCCAGGCTGTATTTGTTGAAGATTTAAAGATAGATAAGAACACCAACCTATTTTCCGGTCATGAAGAAGAATGACAACGGATTTGGACTCGGGATATAGGTTGGTGTCTTTCTGAAGTGGTCATCACCCACTAGATGCAGGTATGACAAACTATGCACAGTCTGGTGGTGATTTACAGTCGACAACTTTGTTTCCGCGGGTCATCATCAACACGACGAGAAAGCTGACATCTTTCGAGCGGTTGGCTGAAGATCTACTGTCTTCGGCTGAGTTTCATGGTCGACGCCAGCGTGATGCGAAACATGACACCCTTCGCATGGTTGGTTCCGTCCTTAGTACCACCGACATGACGCGAAGCTTGACATCCTTCGTGCAGTTGGTACCGTCGACAGGGTACAAAGTTGTACAGCAGGCAGCGAGAGAGTTAGCTCGAGTAAATCTCAACAAATTCATCTCCGACCAGTCTGACAAACTAGGGCCTCAAAATGAGGTAGCAGGACGACGAAGTTTGTCTCCTCGTGCCATCGAGTTCCACTCGAGCCAGCGGTCGACCCTCGGTTGGCCAGGATTCGGCGTTGACACCGACCGGGTTTGATATAGTAAAAGGAGCGTGGAAGGAGGGACGACACTCCCATCCACAACACACTGCAGTCAGACGGGTTAATCTATCAAGCTTATGATCGAGTACACAAGCATCTATCGAGCCTCACCAGGAGCACCACTCAACCAATTATCTCTCACAACCAATCAACTTCCATCTGCTCGACTACACAATCCCAGTTAGTCGACCACATTTTTCCCTCTTTTAAATTCCAGTCCTTAATTACATTTACTTTACTGCAAACCAGGTGGCGTGTAGCCAAAACTATCCACTCGACCTCCATACACAACCATTAAACACAAAGAACGACGTCCTTCCCTGTGGACCGACCCTCTTACCACTAAGACTACGTTTTAGTGTTAAGTTGTAACACACCTTTCCCCAATCCTAAACCATACTACATAAACCCCATTCCTTCTATATTTGACACGTTCCGAGCGCGACATCGGAGTGCGATCACTTGCACTCAAGTCTGTATTGAATCATACCAGTAGGAATTGAGAATTGCATTGAGATTTTTGGAAAAAGGATTACTTGCTGAAAAATATTTTGAAAACCACTCGATTGCCAGCAACTGTTTTTGAAAAAAACCAAAAGATTCAAAAAGAAAAAAATATATTTTTTCCTTTGATTTATGGGACAAAGGTGCAGCCACGAGAGCAAGCTCTGATCCCAGCCAAACAAAAACAGTGATAGTTTTGAAAAAAGAAAATAAATGTTTGGTAATCGAGCAAAAGGTGGGAACCCAGACTATATAGGGTAAGCTCTACGCTCGAGCACATGCAAAGGTGGAAACCCCCATAAATGAAAAGGGTAAGCTCTGTCCTCGTCAAAGCACCCTGATTGCAGTGGAAGTTTCTCTGAGGACTTGGAACTAACTTCAGTATATCTGGCCAAGGCGTCTAACCTAGCGCAAGAGAAATCTTGTTGGCTATCCTCAGAGAAACAGAAGTTGCTTGACGGGATGTGTTTTGAGAAAACATTGCTGGTTTTTCAAATTGGTCGATCAAAACTAAGTAGGCCTTTCAAAAATTCGCATTGCATATTTGATATTTCTACTCGCATGATTGACTATAGAAGTGACTGAATGATGCTAAGGGTCGTGGTTTGATAGAATTGTTAGTTGATCATTTTAGACCAAGGACAGCATTGATGCTTGACTGCAAATTGAGGGTCGATCTAAAGAAAAGATGGTTTGAACGGTCAAGCTCATGTTCGGTCGAGTCGAGTCTTTTTATTTCTTTCTTTTTCACTTTTTAGTTTTGCTTGAGGGCAAGCAAAGTTTAAGTGTGGGGATGTTTGATCAACGCTTTATTTCTATCATTTTATTCAATTATATTAGTATTTTTTGATGTAAAGATAGGATATTATCCCATTCCCATTACTATTTTGCAGGTTCTCGTCGTCGAGCACTTTAGGAGTCGACCTCAACCAGGCATCGAGGGAGACCAAGGAGTGATCAGCGACAAGACTTGAGCGCTCGATTGGGATTGCTGGACTTGGAAGCTTTCGGCCCTCAAAGACCAATTGTTATGAAAGCCCAAGATCTCAGCCCAGCCCGCTAGTTTCTGACTTTCTATTTAAGAAATGCAATCTTACTTGTAATAGAATTAGAACTAGGTTTTCCTTAAGACACTATAAATAGGATGTTATCCCAAGACAGCCGCAGCAAGTTTTGGCTCATAATTAGGAAACCCTTGTAAAAAGGCGCAACCTTTTCTCTGCATTTAATACCATCTATCTATTTCCAGTTATGTATCTTTCTACTTTATTTATTGTTTGTTTAGCTATGCCGATGCATAGCTAAATCCTTTGTATTCTTGGTGAGGTGTTTTAGATAGATCTTGTGTATTTGTGAAGCCAAATTTGTGCTTCAAACCCAGGCTGTATTCGTTGAAGACTTGAAGATAGTCTAAGAACACCAACCGATTTCCCAGGTCACGAAGAAGAGTAACATCTTATTTGGATATGGGGAAAAGGCTGGTGATCTTAGTGAAGCGGTCTACGTCAACTTGAAAAGATTGATCACCTCTGTACAGTTGGCTGCGATCTACCGTCGACGACCTTATTCCGGTGACAGTCGCAAGGTCGACCCAGGAGACCACGAGACAGTAACTCGAGTAAGTCTTCTCCGATATTATCTCTGACCAGTATTGACACACTAGGGCCTCAATCGCGAGGTAACTTGAAGATAAGTGTGTCTCATTCGTGCGATCGAGTTCTACTCGAACCAGCGATTGACTACCAGTTGATCAGGATCCGACAATGACACTGACCGGGTTTCTGTAGTAAAGGGAGAAGGATAGTGAGCGACCGTACTCCTATCTATAGCACACTACAGCCAGGCGGATTTAATCTTTGCGCTGATGATTAACTACACAAGAGTCTATCAAGCCTCACCAGGAATACCCCTCAACCAATTGTCTTACAACAACCAATCAACCCTGACTTCTTTCAGTCGTCGATCACCAATCAACTTGTCCTACCGATCAACTACAACCATTGTTGTGAGTTGATCGTTTTTCCCAATTCCAGTTTTGTTTCCGTTTTATTTCCTTTCTTTTTCAATCAGGTGGCGTGTAGCCAAAACTATCCCTCAAACCCCATACACAATCACAATCACAACGATCAACGACGACCTTCCCTGTGGATCGACCCTCTTATCACTATTACTACCTTTTTCGTGCTAAGTTGTAACCCACTCAACCCCAATTCTACAACCACTCTACTTCCAGTATGTCATCTATATTTGATCTGATCTGAGAGCGACATCAGGTCGTTTCATGGAGATTGGTGCTTGAGCAGTTCTCGAGCAAAGCAAAGATGAGCCAACGGTCAACGTTACAAGACCGCCCAAGCTTCCAACCGATCAAGTCAAAAAGAGATCGATCAACTAAGCAAAATAAAAAACCTCCAGAGCAAAGTACAATCAAGTTCAGAGGTGGAGCAAGCAAAGAAAAAAAAAAAAAGAAGATTCAATCAGAGCTCCACCTCCATCAAGTCTCAAGACGAATCGCTCAACCTTCAGCACTGCTCAAGTGGTACGGTTGCAGTCAGTGAGAGTTTCAAGACTATTCGCCCTAAAAAGCTGAATACTCCTCTCGAAAAATTCTGAACACTTGAGGTCCATTCCATTGCACGGTCAACTTAGCCTTAGGTCTAGGCTTGAGGAATTCATTTAGGTTGAACTGATAGATGATCCCTTCTCTTAGCTGCTTTTACTCGGGGCGGCAGTGAGGGCCTAGGTACAGTTTTGTTTTTAGTGAGGGTCAGAGTAGATGCATGGTTCCATCAACTTTGTGGGGCAAGGTATCTAAGGCGGTCAACTTCTATTCTTTCTTAACAACTTTTTGCATGGAGTGAGAGTCAGTTTAGTGCTAGCCCTTAAGAGAGTCTTTACTTGAGTCTTTCTTTCTTTCTTTCTTTTCCACTTTATATTTTATTTTAGTTTTGCTTGTGGGCAAGCAAAGTCTAAGTGTGGGGATGTTTGATTCACGCTTCATTTCAATCTTTTTAAGCCTATTTATCTTAGTATTTTAGGATAAAAAGATAGAATATTTCACCATTCCTGTACACTTTTGCAGATTTTCTAAGTAGAGCACTTTGAAGTCAATCTTAACCAGACATCAAGGGAGACCAAGAAGTGGGCTGCGAAAGGAGATCTGAGCGCTCAACTCAATAACCGATCCATCTTGGAAGTTCTAGGCCCAGCTCAGGCCCATCTATCCTAACTTACTCCTTAAGAAAGTTATACTAGTTAGGGTAGAATTAGAACTAGGTTTTGAGTATTTAAGGGTTGCGTCCCACTTTGAGACAAAATCTTTTATCACATTACATATTTTCCTATTTTGGGGACAACTTTTGTTGCAGCGCAGCTGCTCTTTATTTCTCCTTGCAAGATTAATAAATTTGTTTCCTTTTCCTTTCCATCTTTGATTATGATTTCATCATATTCATTTGCCATTTTAGCTATGCATATGCGTGGCTAAATCCCTTGTGTTCTTGGTGAAGCGTAGTAGGTAGATCTTGTGTATTTGTGAAGCCAAATTGTGCTTCAAACTTTTGGCTGTATTCAAGGGACACTTGAAGATAATCTATTTGCAGAAATTGTTCGTCGGATTGCAAAGAAGGTTGGCATCTTGTTTGAGTCTGATCGAAGGGTCGAGCATCTAGCAAAGCGGTCAACATCAACTTGTGAAGATTGATCACCTCCGCATAGTTGATCGCGACTTACCGTCAACAGCCTTGACCACGTGACAGCTCAAGGTTGATCCAGTAGACAACGAGACAGTAACTCGAGTAAGTTTCCTTTGATATTATCTCTGACCAGTGTTGACATACTAGGGCCTCAATTGCGAGGTAACTTGAAGACAAGTGTGTCTCCTATGTGCCATCAAGTTCTACTTGAGAAAGCGATCAACTCGAATGTTGATCAGGATCCAGCAACTGACACTTGACCGAGTTTCTAAAGTAAAGGAGTCAGGATAGTGAATGACCGTACTCCTATCTATAGCACACTACAGTCAGAAGAGTTAATTATTGCGTTGATGATCAAGTACACATAGATCTATTGAACCTTTACCAGGAATACCCTCAACTCTATTGTTTCACAACTACCAACTTGACCGCTCGACTTGACTGCTCATTCTTGACCACTCAACTTGACCGCTCAGACCCGATCGCTCAACTTCACTGTAAGTTGACCAATTGTTCCAGTTCAGTTTTGTTGCTTTTATTTTGTTTGTTTCTTTCCTTTTCTTTCAGGTGGTGTGTAGCCAAACCCCAACACATCCAGCATACATTCACCACCAACAATCACATCGATCAACGCTTTACCTCTCTGTGGATCGATCCTCTTACCGCTACTACATTAATTTGTTTTAGTGATAAGTTGTAACCTATAATTTCCCCCAATTATTCACTGTATCTATATTTGTTTTCGCTCAAGCGACAGAGCGGATTAAATTTTGGCGCCGTTGCCGGGGAGGTTAATAGTTTTTCTTTGTGATTGTCTTAGTAGTGTATGGTCACCAGGTCCAAGTAACAGAAGCTCGTTTCACCGGACCCTGAACCACAAAGAAGGGCTAGACTCCTGCAAAAAGCAAGTCAACTTGACCTTACTGAAGAGATAGAACCCCATCCAGCAATGGAAGACCACCATGATGATGGGATTGACCGTGAAGAGGCTCCAAACCACCAAAGGCGTAGAGACTTCTACGAGGATGATGGGCTCAACAGTGATGATGAGCCATATGAGAGAGAAGAGTATTCACCGATCAAGCTTCCAGGCTTGCCCGCTGGAGCTGCTGATTGGTCGCTCAAGTCCAATATTATGGCCAACTTGCCCAAGTTCTTTGGAAGAACCGCTGAGAACCCTCATACTCACTTGAAGGATCTACACAATCAATGCGAGGCGATCAAGCCCACAGCGGCCCACATTGAAAGGTCTAAGTTGAAAGCTTTTCCATGGTCTCTAGAAGGGACTGCCAAGGTATGGTTCAACAACTTGACTCCGAACTCAATTACAACCTGGCAACAAATGTCTTCAGTATTTTTGAAGAAATTCGGGTCAATTTCAAAAGCTAAAAGTTTTGAAAAGGATATTGTTGCTTTACATCAGAAGCCAGATATGAGTTATGTTGATTACCACAAGAAGTGGAAGGAGAGCAAGGACCTTTGGACAATGACATCTCTGTCGAGGAAACAGATCATCGGCTAATTCACCTCTGGATTGACCGGTGAGGAACAAGAGAAGTTGAGATGGTCCGCTGGAGGAGATGTTGAACTTCTGTCTAATGATGAGAAGATGGACCTACTAGAGAAAGTTTATGAGATGAGAGCTCTTCAAGATTGAGAGAAGACTGGATCAAGTGAAATGGGAGCTGTAATAGCTCAACTTGCAAAGGTGACCGACTCACTTGACGTCATGAAGCTGCAAAATAAGAGTCTTCAAGACCAATTGATGGCTAAACCGGTCAATGCAGTCTAGGAGAATACATTTATGCCTCCTCAAGAGGTATATAATGTCATGGACGATGCTAATGAGATTTCTGTGCAGAACTCGGATGAGTTGATACCGGTTAATGCAGTACTCGCTCAAAACATTACAGTAGTACAGGATTTCCTTATGGAGGCAGTCAATACATGTACAAGTATCAGCCAGGCTTCAAGTGGAATCAACAAAACTAGGCCAGTCAACCCCAGAATCAAAATCAAGGTCAACCTCAAAATCAAGGTCAACCTTCGAATCAGAACGAAAACCAAGCTCAATGGGGTAGGCACGGTTATAATAACCAGCAAATCAGCGGTGGTCAACAATCCAACCAGGTCCAGAACAATTGGAACAGCAATCAAGGTTGGAACAACAATCAAGGTCATCAGCAAGGAGGACAATCCAGTGTTGACCCCCCTGAAGCCTTCATGACCCAGACCAACTCAGCAATGAAGTCTATGCAAGAACAAATTCAACAGATGGCCAATGCCAGTCAACAAGCAAATAAGGGAAAGCTGCCAGCAGCAACTGAGACCAACCCCAAGACGTTACATGTGGTCACGCTGAGAAGCGATTAGTTCTTCTGGGTGTAGAGAAAGAAGCAGTGGTCCAGCAACCAAGGAAGGTTGAACGCAGTCGGATCCCTTAGGGTTAGACCTAGACTATTGAGAAATCTAGTTCTTTTTCTTTCCCGTTCCCCTTATTTTCTTCTGCCGTTCTTTCACCCATTTTCCGTTCATCATGTTTTCCGGTTTAGCTACACAAATCATGTGTAGCTAAACCCCAATTTCTGATAGAGGTGCCTTAGAGTGAGTTCGTCTTCACAAATACTTGTGAGGTCTAATCAATTTAATCTGTTCACCAGTTCTGTATCAACCTTACGTCAATCGCCATCTCTGGAAACAAACTTGGACCAGATCCGCGGGTTGACAACCAATAAAGATCTGGGTCGGAGTTTTACTACCAACGACTGCAAGGAACGAAAGTTGACCAGCCGTGGAAGGAGCGCAGATGGCGTAAGGAGTCTTGCACCAGCAGGTCTGACAAACTTAGGGTTGCGTAGCAGTGCGCGATAACCGGTGCTTGGTATCGTCTTCTCCTGTGCTATCGAGACAGTAACCGGCTCAAGACAGCAGATAGACCCTATCGAGAGGACAGACTCTGGCCTGTCAAGTGACATGGCAGCTTATCGAGACCTGTCTGCAGAAACAGGGCCTGTCTAGGACCCTGGTTAGTTGGTAATCCCTACCAGGGGTTTGAAGAGGCGAGAAGATAGGAGAGTAAGGAGTTCTTGCTCTCTATAGCGACGCTATAGTAAGTGGACAACATCCTTGAACCGATGATCAAGTGAACGGAGACGACCACTCGCCAGCCTCTGTCAGAAATCTCATTTCTCTGATCCAGACCTACCTCAACCCTTGCCTGGGCATCGACAATAGACAGTGGCCAGTTTTACTGCTTTCAACGCTTGCGCTTTCGGACAAACCTTCCTAGTGGTTGACACCACAACCCTCTCACAAACTACAGACGCCTGCCGCAGTCTCTGTGGACGATCCTCTTACCACTATTTGAAAAAATCATGATAAGTTGTACTCAACCCTCACTCTTTCCCTTTCCATTTCTTTCATTAATTTTGACGCGTTCGACGCGCGATCAAACTACCATATTGATCAAAGTTCAAAGTCGAGTGCAATTAGGAATTTTATTAATTAGGAATTATTTTAATTAGTTACTATTTCAGTTTTGGAAGATTTTTTATTACCTTGTCGCTTAAGTTAGAAAGAACCTAGTTATTTTTGCTATATAAGCAACTCAAAGTCGATCAAAGCATGAAGTTTCTGCCTACCCAATTGTTCGACTTGAGCAATCTCTCAACTATTTTTCTTATAGTTTCAATAAAATTCTGAGGTTACTCAGTTTATTCATATTTGTTCTCTAACGATTATGAGTAGCTAATTCTCTTAGCGATTTCGGGCGGAGACATAAAACCAGAGGTTTGATTTCGTGAGGATTAATTGTTCTTAATATTTTATAGTCGTGCTCCTTAGCTTTCTTTGTGCTTATGAATATATATTTAGGTGATTATGTATCTGATCTAACGTATTGGTTTAAGCATGATCAACCTAGATACAACAATAGTTTCTACCATCGACCGGGGTGTTACGATCTAAAAAGGCGACACTCTGGTTGCGAAAAAAATCAAGTGCTAAGAAGGAAGAACCTCTAAGTATGTTGAAAGGATTGCGACGGTAGGACCAAAGTAACGAGGAGTCATCCCTACTTTGGGCCTAAAGGAGTCTTGGTCTCTGCTTCAATCTTCACGTAGCATAAGGCGCGAGGTACTGACGTCTTGTTTGTGGAGGAGAAGGGGAAGAGTAGGAGAAATCCGCGCCATCTTGACTAAAGGAATCGAGCAAGAGACTCTAAGGCATAACTGAGTCTCTATAGCTCCTTGATACATTATATTGGAATATCCATCTTATGATCGAACTAATCTTTGTGTTTAAAGATCTCTACCGGAATTCACTTGTCTTCTAATTGATTTAGATCCAAACATACATTCTCTCATACTCATATTCACTGCCTGAAATACATACACCTTTGGCTAGTTAAGACCTAAACTAGGCGATCCAATCTCCAACTGTTTACTTTTCTGCACTTTCCCTGTTTTACTATTGGTTTTTACCACACACACTTTGCATAACTCATTCAATTACTTTGTTAGTAGGCTATATTGGCACCTACCCCTCGTGGTTCGACCCCTTTGTCACTATATTGCAAGTATTTTGATAATCAGCATACATATTTAATTTTGATTGGATTCGACACTCATCAAATTTTGGCGCCGTTGCCGGGGAGTGTTTATTACTAATATTGTTTTGAAGTGTTTTATGCAATCATCTATTAGGTCAAAGGAACCACCACTCGCCGAACCACTAGAAGACCTAGTTAGAGAAAGAGCCAAATTGCGCAAGCTCGCTAAAAACCAGAAGAAGACAAATCCTCCGACAGAGAATTCGTCAACTTCAAGCCTAAACAAGACCGCCACCCCAGTTCTATGACTGGCTGAACATCCACTACTCACCAGTACAATCCCCACAACACACTTCACCAGGCAGCCACCACTCAGAAGACGAAGAAGAAGACATTATGGGAGAAGCAGAACAAAAGTTGAGGCAACTGCATCAAGGCCTCGAAGTCACACAAAAGATTTGCATAAGATATGGTGAAGCAGCCCAAGACTGGCATCTCAAGCATCACCAAAACTCAAACTTCAAAAATTTCTGGAGGAGCTCATGAGAATCCATTCCTATATCTCCAAAACTTGGATTGGGAATGTGAATCAATGAAACCAGCCTAATGGCCAATCGAGAGAGCTAAACTTAAAGTTTTTCCTTGGACACTAGAAGGAAAAGCCAAAACTTGGTTCTGGAGTCTACCAAACGATTCCATTCACACATGGCCGCAACTATCAGCCCAAGTCCTGAAGCAATATTGGTCATCTACCAAAACCAGTGCAGCACGAAAGGCTATAACTGGAGCTAAACAAGGTCCAAATGGGTCCTTCTGCGATTACAATCAAAGATATGCAAGAAGCTTTTCTAAGCCACGATTTCACAGAAGACACCTTAGTTCAACACTTCTATGATGGTCTACAAGTCAGAGACCAACATCATCTGGACTCAGCAGCTGGAGGATCATTGCAAGACTGTGCCCCTTCAAAAGCCAAACAGCTTATTGGTATTTGGTACGAGAACAACGGACACCAAGGACGATCAGATAGGGACTTGTGATGGGTGTCGAATCAAGTCAAAAATAATTATCGATACCAATAAAGATTGTAGTCTAGTGGTAAAGGATCTATCAATGGAGAGTAATTCTAATATAGCCTCTACTAATATTAAACTAAGTGATTTATGCGGGGGTTTCGGTAATAACCAATAATAAAAGTAAATAACAATGCACAAAAAGTAAATTGTTGAGAGTTGTGGTGGCCTAGTTAGTTCTAAGCTAGGTTGGTATCAAGATAGTGTGTGTGTGAACTAATATAGAGAAATAGAGACTTCCGGTAGAGAACTGCAAACACAAAGGTTAGTAATATCACGTGATATAGATATTGGGATATATTGTATCAGGGAGCTACAGAGTCTCAGGTCCCTATGAGGTCTCAAACTTGGTTCCTTAAGAATGATGGCACGGATTTCTCCATCTCTTCCACCCCTCTTCACGTTGGTACGTGAAGCTGTCGCACAGACCAAGACTCCTTTACATCCAAAGTAGGGATCTCTCCTCGTTACTTTGGAACTACCCCTGTTATCCATACAATTGCTTAAAGGTTCTTCCTTCTTAGTGCATGCTTATGTTCGCAACCCGGATGTCACCTTCTCAGGTCGTAACACCCAGGTCGATTGTAGATACTAAACGTTGTACTTAAGTTGATCAATCTCAAATAAAAACGTTAGATCATGTGTGAAGTCGTACAACCATACGCCTATGCTCAAGGATAAACAAAATGAATACGAAATATAAAAGAATTAAAAACAATTAATCCTCACGAAATCAAACCTCTGGTTTTGTGTCTCCGCCGGAAATCGCTAAGGAATTTATATACTCATAATTGTATAGAACAAAGAAGAATAACTGAATAACCTCATATATTGATAATAGAATGGAAAATATGGATGGAGCAATTGCTCGTGCATTTTTTTCCAGAAAGTGAACAAGAGCTAATACTACCCTAAAACTTGACATGTCTTGCAAACCTCTGCATAAGGTTGCTTATATAGTAAACTAAGCTAGGGTTTTGACTTAACCCCCAAGAATAATAATAACTACTCCGAATTATAGTCGATCTAGATTTCTGATCAAAGATGGTAATTGCAGTGCTGGTAGGAGATCTCCGCGTGAATCTTCCTATTTTAGTTGGAGTGGGAGAGAAGCGCGGGTTCTCCAGTTAGTGCCAAATATTGACTTCAAGTCACTCGGCCCATCACTCGCCCTTGGCTCAAGTTAAAAGCCCACACTTCCGTGGTCTGGTTTGGGCCTAAACTTGGCAGATCCGGATATGACTCTATAGTGCTCCAAAATGCCCCTTTAATCATCGTTTGGAATTTATCACCTTTAGGAAGCCTTTCTGCAGAAAGATGATAAAAGAGGAGATCTTAGCAGTATCATAATCGTAAAACAAAGGATTTTAGACTATTAAAAAGTGTAGTTTATTGAGTCTATCACACCCCCATGCTTAACCTTTTGCTTGTCCTCAAGCAAAACAGATAGAAGGACAAAATAGATGAGAAGAAAATAGACTCAATCTTAGCTTAACAAAATAGAATTCAGGAGACCGTGATTCACGCTTAAATTCTATCTCTTACGCTCATTTATCTTAGTATTTTCAGATAAAAGGATAGAATATTTCATCTATTCCCCTACACTTTGGCAGGTTTTCCAAAGGGACACATCTGAGTCAACCTTAACCAGACCTTGAAGGAGAAACAAAGAAGTGGACCGCAAGGAGAACTTGACCGATCAACACTTGAGTCAGACACTCAACTGACCAAGTGCTCAACTTGTCGCAGTGCACTCAACTTTCCAAAGACGCTCAAACTCTCATGGAGCGCTCAACATTGGAAGCACGCGGACATGTTGAAGACCTAAGGATCTATAAGCAAGGAGATTCGCGGTCAACATTAATACTCCTAGTCTACTTAGACTTATGATCGTATCTGTCGTTAGTACTCAAATATAGATAATGACAATGGAATTGAGGGTAAAATAGGATGCAACTCATCACTATGCAGTAGAACTGTAGTAGCGGTAAGAGGGTCTGTCCACAGAGAGGTAGGTTGTTAACGAGTGATTGTTGAGCGTGTATGAATGTTGAGTGGTTGTGAGTGGGTTGTTTGGCTGCACGCCACCTGAAAAAGTAATAAAAAGAGACTAAAAGTAATAAAAGCTGAATTTAAGCGAGTGGTCAACTTATAGTGCAAGTTGATCGGTAAGCAAGGTTGAGTGGTTGAAATTGGTTGAGTGTGAATCAATATATTGAGGACATTCCTGGTGAAGGTTCGATAGACCCCAATGTGTATTTGATCATTAACGCAATAATGAACTCGTGTGGCTGCAGTGTGCTATAGTTAGGAGTTTGGGTACCTCACTATCCTTCTCCTTTACTCTTCAAACCCGGTCAATATACTGTCAACAAATGCCGGATCCTGATCAACTACTGAGAGTTGATCGCTATCTCAAGCAGAACTTGATGGCACGGAGGAGACACACTTATTCTCAAGTTATCTCGCGATTGAGACCCTAGCCTGTCAAAACTGGTTAGGAATAATATCAAAGGAAAACTTACCCGAGTTACTATCTCGTTGTCTACTGATCAACCTTGGTCTATCACGGAGTCAAGGTTGTTGACGGTAAGTCGCGATCAATGTTGTAGAGGTGATCAACCTTTACAAGTTGATGTTGACTGCTTCACTTAAGCTCACGAACTCTTGATCGGGTCCAAAACAAGTTGGCGATTCTTCTTTGTAACCCGATGGTCGACTTGAGCACTTAATCTATCTTCAAGTTTCCTTCGAATACAGCCTTGAGTTGAAGCGCGATTTGGCTTCACGAATACACACGGTCTATCTTAACCCCTCACCAAGAACGAAAGATTTAGCTACGTCGACATAGCCAAAATAACAAAAGAAAAAGATGAACTCATGAACGAATAGAAATAAAAGGGATTTTATTGATGAACTCAACTCTGTCACAATTGAATTCAATATGACAAAAAAGGTCTCGATTGTCTTGGAGCACAGCTCCTTTTATAATGAAAAATAACTCCTATTCTACTTAGACTAGCATTGCAAATCCTTTATTGAGTAGAAGTCTAATTCTAAGTAAACTAGGAGTTCTAATGTTGACCGCAAATCTTCAAGCTTCTAGATCCTTCGGTCTTCAACTTGTCGCGTGCTTCTGATGTTGAGCGGTTCATGAGAGTTGACCGCTTCTGGAAAGTTGATCGCACCGTGAAAGTTGATCACTTGGTCAGTTGAGCGTCTGACTCAAGCGTTGATCGGTCAAGTTCTCCTTCCGGTCCACTTCTTCGTTTCTCCTTCAACTGGTCTGGTTAAGGTTTACTCAGATGTGCTCCATTGGAAAACCTGCCAAAGAGTAGGGAAATAGTATGTTTTTTTTCTTTTTTTTTTCTTGCTCCACCTTTGAACTTTGATTGAACTTTGCTCTGGAGCTTTTGATGTGCTCAGTTGATAGATCTTTTGGATTGTTGAGCGGTCTGTAATGTTGACCGTTGGCTCAATTTGCTTGCTCGTGTACTGCTCAAGCTCTAGTCTCCACTCAAGAAACATTCTGTGGTCAACCTAACTCTATTTCTAGTCAAGTGGAACTTACCCAAGTATTCCTAATAGACTCAAACCTCTAACAGCGTCTAGTTCACTTGATGTACCTGGCCAGGGGACTTACCTCCCCCCTGCACATCTCAAAGAGCTTAAACAGACCTGCTTATGCTGTATCTATGCCTAAGTACAGTAATGCTAAGCTTGATAGTCAATTGTTATCTGTCTAGGGTCAACTCATGTGGCTGAGTAACTAAAGTGGTCTATCCTAGGCTTCTTAACTGAAAAAGAATAAAGTAAAAGACAGACTCAACTTCATGCAATCAGTTAGTGAATGCTTAAAAAAAATTATACTAAGAAAACTGCTCTAAAAATTTAAAGACTGAAAGCATAAAATTTAAAGAGTACCCCTCCCCACACTTAGACACTGCAATGTCCTCATGCGGTCCAGAAGGGCACAATAAATAAAACCAAAATTGTTCAAGTGAAAGAAAAAGAAAAAGAAAAAGGAAGAAAGACGACCTGGTGTACGATGAAGTTGATCGGTCGGTGTTGGTGCTTCAGAAGTTGAGCTCTACTACTCTGGTGAGCTTATAATAAAGGTATCAGCAGAGTCACCATCCGGGGAAGCAATCGAGGCCGGTGGAGGCACAAAGATGGAGGATTGTGCCTTCGTTCGCTCAATGCAGCTAGGGCCCGGTGCGTCCTTGACCGCAGTGATTAGCTGAAGAAGCTCATCGTGAGAGCGTCGCTGCTCATCACTAATCTCCTTGTTGTCGGCGATCAACTTTGCAGTCTCCGCCTTGGTGTCATTGATCAACTTCTGGAGGTTGATCTGAGTGTCCTTGATGACCGTAGTCTGCTCAACCATCTGCTCCATGAAGTGCTTGACCTCCGTAAGGTGGCCAATGTTGATCTGCTGTGCTTGCTACTTTGTGGACCCCTGAACCGCACAACGTTGATCGATGTGTTCTTTAAGAGTGGTGCTATGGTTCAGGAGCTGTGTCTTCAAATGACCCAGCCATTTGTTGATTTGCCTGACACTTTTATTCATGCTGAGCATCCATTCGGTCGTAGCATCTCCGCCTTCAGTGGTTGTGGTCGATGGGGAGATGTGGACCGCTGCTCGGGCTTGACTGCCAGAGCCTTGACCATGTTCTGGTCGCCGTGCAGAAGGACGCTCAACCACGACAGTTTCTAGAGGGGTTTGCTGGTCTGGACCGTCGAGAACCGCTGCATCTGGAATTGGAGTGTGGGCAGACTCGATCGGAGGAGTAACAGTGACTGTCTGCTGCGGTGGACCGCCTTCTCCTTCGTGCTCATGAGGGGAAGTAGAATTAATCTCGATGGGGGAGTTGGCTGGACGGTCAATCACAGTCTCTGCAGTGGGCTGTACTGGAGGCTCAACTTCGGTGGCCTTTTCCCTTGGCTCGTTCTGATCAATTTCAGCAGCTGCCACTGCCTCCTTGGAAATGTTGATGACCGCTGCGGCATCAATGTCTTCTTCTTGAATCTGCTGCTCCGGAGGAGGGGTCGAGGTGGCAGCTTGAGTGGTAGTCTCTGCTTGCTCAGAAGAACGGACCGCATCTACTTCTTCCTCCTACTCGGGGAGGTTGACTGCTGTCGTGATTGGGGGATCAACCTCCATGGCTTCCTCGACCGGTCTGGGAGATTTGACCGCAGCAGGAGAAGTTGATGTTGTTGCAGAGGTCTCGATTGAAATTGGGGTGCCGGAGTAGGTGTCTTGACCACCTTGCTCTTCTTTTTGCCCTTAGCAACAGGCGGCATAAGGGATTTGATTTGTTGAGACTCGTAGACTGGTGGGTTCTCCTTATGCTGTTTGACCACGGCAAGGATGGCTCTGGCGTGTTCGGAATACAGGTCGATGAACTGGTAGTTGTCCCGATGCTTCCGGTTGAGGACATGTTCAGCATGCGGGGTGAAACCTAGTTCAGAAAACACATAAGTGTTGTAAACATTAAAGTATCCCATGTCATCGAATGATTTAAAGGTTAAAAGATGAGAGTGGTGAGCTTGTAGCCCTTGGCTTGCTCGGCCAGTCTAGTGATGATGGACCCAAAGAGGATCCTCTTGCTTTGGTGCACCAGGTACATCTGGAAACGATCTAGTACACGAGATTGACCGGTTGCCTCTGGAGCATGCACTCCAGGAAGAAAAGTTCCACGTTGCCGAAACTGCTAGCAGCTCTACCCTTGCCCGAGTAGTTGATCTTCAGGAGCCTATGGATGAACCGGAGCTCAGTATTCTAGATCAGGATGGCTTTCTTTGGGGGCTGTTTCTTCTTCTCTTGAGCAGTCAAGGCTTTGTAAGCAGCCTCACCGATCAATACCTTATAAGCAACCTCCGCATCCCAGTCCTCGGGGACGTCAGTAGCGGAGTCGACTGGACCGGTAAACCCCAATACCTGGTTGAACCTCTCGTAGGAATAGCTGAAAGATTGCCCAAGGAGGTTAAAACAACATTAGGAGAAATCATGTATCTATTCTTAAAGGCATTCTCCTCAATTTTCAAAGTGGAGTAGAATTCTAGGCAAAGTTCTCGGTAAACCAAGTAGTCAACATTATTGATAAGCCCATTCTCCCACCCTATAGCAGTGATATGTTCCTTAATTTTATTAGATAGGCCCATGCGGTCTCGGAAAGGAAATTCTAAATGAGCATGCGAGACTATTTCATATTTATCCATGATAGCTAGGGATTCAGCAACATCAGGATTGTTCATAGCTAAAAAGGGATAATAATCAGGAATAACTGCTAAGGGTTAGGGTCCAGAAAATCTACCTGGCTCGGCCACTGGTGTGACCGAGCTGATGTTGACCGCAACACCAGGTTGGGGATTGACCGCTCCAGGAGAAGGAGGGTTGACCGCTCCAGTCTTTGCCTTCTTGGCCGGTCCAGATGGACCTGCTTCAGTTCGCTTGGTCCTCTTTCCTCTCTTTGCAACCCCCGGCGAGGACTGTTCCTCTCCTCCGACGACTGATTCCGGCCGAGATGGGTTTTGCATGGAGTTCTGGGCGGCGGTGAGATCAAGATTCTCCGGGACGATGGTTTGGAGTGGGACTATGGACTTGAATCGCCGGTTTAGAGGAGCGGAAGGAGAACTGGGGGAAGAGCCGTCGGCAGACATGGTGATCAGAGGTGAAAAGCTTGGAACGGAGATGAGAAAATTGGAGTGAATTGAGACTATTGCTGCTGTAAAAACTTGAGAGCTGTAAAAAGTGAGGAAGGAGATGGTGATGGGGAAAGTGGTGGTTTATATAGGGTTAGGGTAGAGTGAGGTATGGTGCCACCTGTCCCTACTTTTTAGCTGAACTTAATTGCTATATCCTAGCCGCAGTTCCCCATATAACGTTCCTTTTTATTTCTTTTGTCTTCCAAGTTACCGTTACACGTTCCGCTTGTTGGGGTCAACATCATTCCACGGTTCATCTTGGTTCGTCAATTGCGGTCAACTTTTGCACACACACAAACGGGTGGTCAATCTTAGATGTAAGTAACAAAATAAAAGAAAAAAAACAAAAGAAAAGAAGAAAATAGATAAGTAAAAGGGTTAGAAGAAATGGGTTGCCTCCCATTGAGCGCCCTTAGTTATGGTCCTAGGCTTGACCGCTCAATGATGGCGCTCAATCATCAAGGGGTGGTGGATTGTCAAAATCCACCCGGTCAATGATCCTATCATCTTCTCCTAAGAAAGGCTTGATCCTTTGTCCATTAACCTTGAAGACCGACCCAGTGCTTTCATCTTTGATGTTGACCGCACCATGAGGAAAGACTTCTGTGATAGTATAATGACCCATCCACTTAGAACGAAGTTTACCAGAAAAATACTTGAACCGTGAATTAAACAAGAGAACTCTTTGTTCTCGATGAAGTTCCTTTGGCACTATCTTTTGGTCATGGTACTCCTTCATCTTGATTTTCTGAAGCAACTGGTTGTCATAAGCTTGACTCCTCAATTCTTCTAGCTCATGTAGGTGCAATTTTCTTTCTTTACCAGCTTCATCATACTCAATGTTGCACTTACGGATTGCCCAATCTGCTCTATGTTGAACACCCACTGGTAGATTGCAATTCTTTCCATAGACCAACTTATAGGGTGTCATACCAATTGGAGTTTTGTAAGCAGTCCTATAGTTTTTCTTAGTATAGTTTTTCTTTTTGTTCACTAACGGATTGCATGAAGTTGAGTCTGTCCTTTTTCTTTATTTATTTTCGGTCAAGAAAGTCTAGGATAGACCACTTTAGTTACTCAATCCACATAAGTACTCAATTTAAGACTATCAAGCTTAGCATTATTGTACTTGGGCAAAGAAAATGCATAACTGGATCTGTAAAGCTCTTTTAGTTGTACAGGGGGAGGTAAGTCCCTAACCGGGTACAACTAGAGCATTAGACGCTACTAGAGGTTTGAGTCTATTAGGAATGCCTGGGTAAGTTCCACTTGACTAGAAATAGAGTTAGGTTGACTACGGAATGTGCCTTGAGTGGAGATTGGTGCTTGAGCAGTTCTCGAGCAAAACAAAAGATGAGCCACAGTCAACATTACAAAAGACCGCCCAAGCTTCCAATCGATCAAGTCTAAGAAGATCAATCAACTGAGAAAAATCAAAAAGCTCTAGAGCAAAGACAGATGATCAAGCAAAGCTCAAAACAAAAGAAGAGCAAAGTACAATCAAGTCCAGAGGTGGAGCAAGCAAACAAAACAAAAAATCAATTAAGAAGCTCCACCGCCATCAAGTCTCAAGACGAAGCGCTCAGCTTCAGCATTGCTCAAGTCCATCTCTTAACACCTGAGGTCCATTCCATTGCACGGTCAATCTAGGTCTAGGTCTAGGCTTGAGGAATTCATTTAGGCTGAACTGATAGATGATCCCTTCTCTTAGTTGCTTTTACTCGGGGCGGCAGTGATGGCCTAGGTACAGTTTTGTTTTTCGTGAGGGTCAGGAGTAGATGCACATCATCAACTTCGTGGGGAAATGTTTCTCAAGCGGTCAATTTCAATTCTTCCTTGACCACCTTTTACATGGAGTCATAGTCTAGTGTTGGCCCTTAAGCGAGTCTGTACTTGAGTCTTTATTTCTTTCTTTTCCACTTTCTTTTTATTTAAGTTTTGCTTGAGGTCAAGCAAAGTCTAAGTGTGGGGATGTTTGATTGATGCTTTATTTCTATCTTTTAATGCTTGATTATCTTAGAATTGTAGGATAAAAAGATAGAATTTTATGCCATTCCCTTGCACTTTTGCAGATTTCTCGAGTGGAGCGCTTTGAGGTCAAGCTTAACCTGAAAGTCAAGGGAGACCAAGAAGCGGGCTGCCGAAGGAGATCTGAGCACTCAAAACCGGTCCATCGTGGATGTTCTAGGCCCAGCTCACGGCCCATCTACCTTAGCTTACTAACTAAGCAAACTATCATAGTTAGGGTAGAATTAGAACTAGGTTTTGAGTATATAAGGGCTGCGTCCCACAAGGAAACATCATCTTTTATCATCTCATTACAAACTTTCCTTTTGGGGACAGCTCTTATAGCAGTGTAACTGCCCTCTTATTTTTCGCAAGATTAATAAATCTATTTCCCTTTCCTTTACACTTATGTCTATGATTTCATCATACTCATTTGTTGTTTTAGCTATGCAGATGAGTGGCTAATTTCCTTGTGTTCTTGGTGAAGGGTAGTAGGTAGATCTTGTGTATTTGTGAAGCCAAATCGTGCTTCAACTCTTGATCAACGCTTTATTTCTATCAATTTATGTTCAATTATCTTAGTGTTTTTGGATATAAAGATAGGATATTATCCCATTCCCACTCTATTTTGCAGGTACTCGATGATGGAGCACTTTTGGACGATCGAGCTCAACCAGACAATCGAGGGAGATCGAGCAAAAGAATCCGGCGAGAGGACCTTCGCGCTCGACTTGGGATTGCTGGACTAGGAAGCTTTCGGCCTTTCAACGCCTAGCCTTTAGAAAGCCCAAGAGTTCAGTCCGGCCCGCTAGTTCTGACTTCTTGATCAAGGATGTTTCATACTTTTAATAGAATTAGAACTAGGTTTTCCTTAGGGCACTATAAATAGGTCCTTATCCCAAGGAGAGTGCGGACAATCTTTGGCTCATTTGAGCAAACAGTCATTTATTACATCTTTTGTAAAGGCGCAGCCTTTTTCCTATTTTAATACAGGACGTGGAAGGAGAACCAAGATCTATGGCCGACTACTTCATTCACCAGGAAGCAGATCATCGCCAACTTCATCTTTGGATTGACCGGTGAAGAACAAGAAAAGCTCACCTGGACAGTAGGCAAGAGTCTCGAGTCATTGACCAATGATGAGACTATGGCACTGCTCGAGCAAGTGTATGAAACAAGAGTTGTGCAAGAGCGAGAGAAGAAAGCGCCAGATGATCTCAAGGCTATGACTGCCGAGATGGCTAAGTTGTCCACTGGATTTAAAAATATTCAAGAGCAGAACAAGGATATCCAGGATCGACTCTCAGCACATCAACTTCATGCGGTCCAGTGTAACTCGTTCGACCCATCGCTCGAGGTATGCAATGCCTCAGACGAAGCTTTGATTTTCAAAGATGTATCTGTGCAGAACCAAGACGAGTTGATTCCAGTCAACGCCGATCTATCACAAAACATTCCAGTCTAACAAGGCTTTCCCTATGGCGGTAGCCAACACCAATATAGGTATATGCCTGGGTTCAAATGGAATCAGCAGAATCAATCCGGTCAAGCACAGAACAACAACCAAGGGCAGTCGAGCAACCAGAATTCCAATCAAGCCCAGTGGGGAAGGCAAGGACAGAACAACCAGAATAGAGGAGGTCAAGCCAACTCCAATCAAGGTTGGAACAACAGCCAAGCAAGACAACAAAAGCAGGGTACCAGCGTAGAAGACCGACTTGAGGCCATCCTTGCTCAACAGAGTGCATATATGAAAGCTATGCAAGAGCATATTTGACTCTTGACCGTGAAAGGTCAACAAGGACAACTCCCCTCTCAGACAGAGAACAACCCGAAGCAACTTCATGCGGTCACGCTACGAAGTGGATTGATACTTCCAGAGAGAGAGAAGGAAGTTGTGGTCGAGCAAAGAGAGAAGATCGACACCAACCAGGAGAAAGACTCCTCGACTTATGATCTCTCGATCGATCAATTCCTGCCCAAAGCCGGTACTGCTCGAGCAACTACTTCAAGTCAACCCGCTCGAGCAAATGAGAAACTCAAGGAGAAGTCAATCCCTGAAGTGCGATTTCCTTATCCAGCAGCCAAGCCGGTCAAGGAAAAGAAAGCAGATGAAGAAGCCGAAATCCTTTCCATGTTCAGTAAGATTGCGGTTAACATCCCTATGCTTACTTTACTTTCTAACAAGGGGAGATTTACTGAAAAGATCCAATCTACTGCTGCTGTTTCTGCACTAACCCCTTTTCAGATTCCTGAGAAACTGCAAGACAAAGGCACCTTCACCATCCCATGTGTGATCGGCGAAAAGAAGATCCCCAGAGCTTTCTGTGATCTAGGAGCAGGGATCAATATGCTCTCACTCAGCGAATATAAAAGCATGGAGATGGGTCCGCTCAAGCCAACGAGCGTGACCATTCAGGTAGCCGATCGACATATCCTTCACCCTGAAGGGGTAATCGAGGATGTGTTGGTCAAAGTCAAAAATTTCATTTATCCAGTTGATTTTTATGTTGTGGATTTGAGTCCGGACTTACCTTATTGTCAGACCGATGTTTTACTAGGTCGATCGTTCCTCAGAACGGCTAAGGCCAAGATCGACTGCTCTGAGTGGTCGATCACCTTAGAGTGTTTTGGAAACACTTCCAAGTTCAACGTGTCTGACAGAAAAATTATTCCGAATAATCATTGTAGCGTCAATTACCTTGATGTTGTGCAACCGATTGTTGAAAAGGCTGATCAACTTAAAACTAAAAATTGCTCTGAGATTGTATTGTGCAGCAGCTCGACCCCCTCGAGGTCGACCGCTCTTTCTAGCGTTGCAGATACCGCACAAGGATTGGCCACTCCACTCAAAACTCCACCACTCAAATCAAATAACGTCAGGATGACCACGTGGACAAAAGAAGATGAAGAGATGACTGACAAGACAAGAAGAACTTGGAGCAATGATGAACCTAGAAAGACTCGTTTCAAAGAGAAGCCTAGAGGGCGCAGATTTATCTTGGAAACATCGGCTAGTGTTGACAGACTTAACTTCCATCAGAGTAGTGGGACGCGTGGCAACTGAGTAAAAACCCTACAAAACCCACTTACCCTCCATTGCCATCCCTATCTTCTGCACCGCAAAACCCCACTCACTCTCTTACCCCCTCCAACCTCCAAAATCATCTCGCCTCTCCCTAACAAACCTATCTCCATGGCTTCCGAGAAACCCAACACACCTCCCACCTCTACCATCATCTGGCCACACCAGCTCCTCCCGAAATCCTTACAACGCACCAAACAACCAATACCCACCTTGACCGAGCCGATGACTGTCTCAGACACGCCGAAGTCCCCACTCGACTCTCCACCAGAACTTGATGAGAAGCGAACCAAAAAGGAGAGATTTTTCTGGCCCCATGATCAGAAGAAGACCGTCACCCCACCACACGAGGAAAATCGCGGCGGCGACGCAAAAAGCTCCGCCTTTGCAAACCCATACGCACCTAGCTTGGTAAAACCGACCAAACCACGTAAGTCACTCGCCCACCTGAAAGGTTTTTTGCATTTTTTGAGTGAAATCTTCCACCAAAAATTGGAATCCCTGCTGGATATTGATATACCACCATCTGTCACTTACGACTATGACTCATTATTGGAATCTGAAGCTGGATTTCAAATTTCTAGCTATCTTTTCGATTCCAGAATGAATTGCCTTTTTGGTGAGGGGTATCTGGTCTATCCAGAGCTTTGCCTGGAATTTTTCTCTACCTTTAGTGTGGCTCCCATAGGTCTGCAAAAGTACCCAGACCTCCATGCTAAAGGGACCGTCCAGTTCCGCCTTTGCGGTCGTTGGTTCCATCTATCGATTGACGAATTTGGCAACGCCCTGGGAGATGTCTGGAATGACACCAAGCAGCTGGACTGTGGCTTTCGTGAGGATTGGACCGTGGATGAAGCCTATAGGAAGCTCTGTGAAGATACACAAGCACCACCACACCCAACCTCCGAAAAACTCCGGGACCCACACCTGCTTTACGCTAACCGTTTTCTTGCCGTCAACCTGTCCGGGAGGAACCCCGGTGACGCCCATCTGATGACCAGAACAGAGCTATACATCCTGCAATGTATGGTCAAAAAATGACAGATGCACGTGGGATTTTGGGTCGCAACGATGCTCACTGAAATGATTTCTTCAAAAGGAATGGGTTTTGGCTCCTCCATTACAAAAATGACAAGGAAGCTGAATGAATTCCCCGTGTGGGGTTTTCTTGAATGCAGTTTTCCTGAGGAGGATTTCACTCCCCCCTTCGAATTTGACATCCTTAGCTTCCAGGCACTGCTTCACGAAGGAACCAACATTACTACACTAGAAGGCGTGGATGCGGAGCCAGATGACCTCGACGAGCACGAGGAACCCCGCTCGACCTGAGGCGGTCGACCACAACTCCACTCCACCTCTGCATGTACATAAACCCAGGTCGTTTCTTTTCCTTTTCTTTTTCATTTCCGCCTTTTACTTTCGACTACTTCTCGCATGAGGACATTGCGATGTTCAAGTGTGGGGAGGGGTCAAGTTGCACTTTCCATTTCTAAATTAATTTTCCTAAGTTTTTCTTAATTTTTCTTAGTTTTTTCTTAGTATAAATTTTTTCTACTGCATTTACTTGACTGTATTTAAGTGGAGTCTGTCTTTTCTTATATTTTTTTGGTTTAAAAGCCTAGGATAGACCATTTTAGTTGTTAAGCCACATAGGTTGACCCTTAACAGAAACCAATTGGCTATCAAGCTTAGCATTACTATGATTATGGCAGAAAAATGGTACAACATGATCCGTCACGCTCTTTGGGTGTACGCAAAGAAAAGAATGGTTACTTACTCTGGGCCTCGTACACCTGAGAACGAGATGTTGTGAGAACCTTGAATCTGCTAGAGACGCTTAGGTAGTTTTCTCTTGACTAGGACGAAAAGTTGGGTTGACCAAGAATGTTTTCTCTAGTTGAGACTGGAACTCGAGCAGTCAAGCGAGCAAGCAAAAATGAGCCAACAATCAAAAAGAGCTCAACCTTCAAAGAAGATCACCTCAAAAAGATCTATCAGCTGACCCAAAAATAAAAAACGCTCAAGAGCAACATCAATCAAGCTCTCGGGTGGAGAAAAATCTCAAAAGGCCTATACTCCAAAGAAAAATCCCAAAAAACCTACACTTCAAAATTTTCAAAAATCCCCTCCACCCAAACAAAAATCAAAACCTCCAAAGGAGAAGTGCTCAACATCAAAACACTGCTCGAGGGTACGGTCGCAAGCAGTGAGAAAGTTTCAGTGTGCTCGCCCTAACAGGCTTGAACCCCTTTCTCGAATGGCGTATACTGACCACTGGAGAAACATTCTATTGCACGGTCGACTTAGCTCTAGCTCTAGTCCTGAGGGATTTATCTAAGTTGACTAGTAAGATAATTTCGACTCCAACTGCTTCTTCTCGGGGAGACAGATCAGGCCAGATAATAGTAGTGTTTTTAGTGAGGGTCAATTGTCTATGAATAGGTAATCAACCTTGTGGGGCGGTGCATCTAAAGTGATCGACCCCGAAGCTTTCTAACCAAGTTTTAAGATCGAGTCAAGCATCAGTTATGTGAACCCTCAAGTGAGTCTGCATTTGAGTCTTTCTTTCTTTCTTTTCTTATTTATTTTGCTTGAGGGCAAGCAAAGTCTAAGTGTGGGGATGTTTGATCAACGCTTTATTTCTATCAATTTATGTTCAATTATCTTAGTGTTTTTGGATATAAAGATAGGATATTATCCCATTCCCACTCTATTTTGCAGGTACTCGATGATGGAGCACTTTTGGACGATCGAGCTCAACCAGACAATCGAGGGAGATCGAGCAAAAGAATCCGGCGAGAGGACCTTCGCGCTCGACTTGGGATTGCTGGACTAGGAAGCTTTCGGCCTTTCAACGCCTAGCCTTTAGAAAGCCCAAGAGTTCAGTCCGGCCCGCTAGTTCTGACTTCTTGATCAAGGATGTTTCATACTTTTAATAGAATTAGAACTAGGTTTTCCTTAGGGCACTATAAATAGGTCCTTATCCCAAGGAGAGCGCGGACAATCTTTGGCTCATTTGAGCAAACACTCATTTATTACATCTTTTTTAAAGGCGCAACCTTTTTCCTATTTTAATACTATCTTTTCTTTTCTTGTTATGGATTCATCCATTTCATTTAATGTTTGTTTAGCTATGCGAATGCATAGCTAAATCCTTTGTGTTCTTGGTGAGGTGCTGTAGATAGATTTTGTGTGTTTGTGAAGCCAAATTTGTGCTCAAAAACCCAGGCTGTATTTGTTTGAAGATTTGAAGATAGATAAGAACACCGACCTATTTTCCAGGTCACGAAGAAGGGTGACCTCAGATTTGGATCTGGAAATAGGCTGGCGGTTCTTAGTGAAGCGGTCTACGTCAGCTTGCAAAGATTGATCACCTCTGCACGGTTGGCTGGGATCTACCGTCGACGACTTTGTTCCGGTGACAGGCGCAAAGTCGACCAGCAGACGTCGAGAAAGTAACTCGGGTAAATCTTCAAGCAATATTATCTCCGACCAGTCTTGACAAGCTAGGGCCTCAAATTGCGAGGTAACGTGAAGATAAGTGTGTCTCCTTGAGTGATCTAGTTCTACTCGAGCCAGCGATTGACTACTTGTCGATCAGGATCCGGCGTTGACACTGACCGGGTTTCTATCGAAGAAGGAGCAGGATAGTGATCGACCGTACTCCTATACATAGCACGCTGCAGTTAGGCGGGTTCATCTTCGAGCTAGTGATCGAGCACGCAAACATCTATCGAGCCTCACCAGGAGCATCCCTCAACTATATATCTCGACCATCAATCAACTCTTCATCGATCGACCACAACAACTACTGTGAGTCGACCGTTTCCATTTAGTTTTAGTATTTGTTTCCATTTACATTCTGTAATCAGGTGGCATGTAGCCAAAAACCAACCTTCGACCTCCATACACAACCATTAAACACAAAGAACGACGCCCTTCCCTATGGACCGACCCTCTTACCACTATAACTACCATTCTAGTGATAAGTTGTAACCACTCAACCCCTAAACCTACAACAACCCTACATCCAGTATAACCCATAACCTACTTCTATATTTGACCACTGGCTCCCCAGTTCAGACGACGGCTGTGGGGGCCCAGTCAACTCTCGACTGTATTCGGAGGAAACTTGGAGATAGATTATTTGCAGAAATCGTTCATCGGAATTGCAAAGAAGGCTGACCTCTTGTTTGGGTCCGATGAAAGGTTCGAGCATCTAAGTGAAGCGGCCAACATCGAACTCGTGAAGATTGATCACCTCCGCAAGCTTGATCGAGGTTTACAGTCAACATCCTTCAACCGGGTGACACGCTCAAGGTTGAACCATTAGGCAACGAGACAGTAACTCGAGTAAGTTTCCTTCGATATTATCCCTGACCAGTATTGACAACACTAGGGCCTCGATTGGGAGGTAACTAGAGGATAAGTGTTTCTCCTATGTGCCATCAAGTTTTACTTGAGACAACGATCAATCCATGTGTTGATCTGGATCCGGCAACTAACACTTGACCGGGTTTCTAAAGTAAAGGAGTCAGGATAGTGAGCGACCGAACTCCTATCTATAGCACACTGAAGTCAATGGAGTTAATTATTGCGCTAGTGATCAAGTACACAGATCTGCTGAACCTTCACCAGGAATACCCCTCAATCTATTGTTTCATCAACTATCAACTTGACCGCTCAACATTGATCGCATTCAGACTTGATCACATCAAGCTTGACCGCATCATTCTTGACCGCTCAACCTGGACCGATCAACTTCACTGTAAGTTGACCGCTTGTCCAGTTCAGTTTATTGTTATAATTTGTTTCGTTTTGTTTTTTTCTTTCCTTTATCATGTGGAGTGCAGCCAAAACCCAACACATCTATCCAGCATACATCCATCACCAACAATCACATCGATCAATGCCCAACCTCTCTGTGGATCGATCCTCTTGCCACTACTACATTTATTTGTTTTAGTGTTAAGTTGTAACCATAATACACTGTCTATTTCCCAATTAATTATATTATATTTGATTCTAACTCTCACGACAAGAGTCCCATCAGCAACCTGAATGTCGCCCTCTCAGATCGTAACACCCAGGCCAACTAATAACGCTAGACGATGCACTTAAGTTGATCAATCTCAAGTAAAATGTTAGGTTATGTGTGCGGTCGTATAACCCCACGCCTCAGCACAAAGATAAACAGTTGGAACACGAGTATTGGAATTATAGAACAAATTAATCCTCACGAAACAGACCTCTGGTTCTTGTGTCTCCGCAGGAAATCGCTAGGAATTTAGCTACTCATAATCGTAAAGATCAAAGATGAATAACTGAATGATCGCGCCTGTCAAAGCACGCCAAAGTTAATGAAAGGAATTGAGAATGGAAAGAGTGAAGGTTGAGTACAACTTATCACAGGTTTGCACAAGTGGTAAGAGGATCGTCCGCAGGGACTGCGGCAGGCGTCTGTAGTCTATATGAAGGTTGTGGTATCCACCACTAGGAAGGTATGTCCGAAAGCGAAAGCAACTTAAAGTAGTAAAACTGGCCACCGTCTATTGTTGATGCCCAGGCAAGGGTTGTGCCAGGCCAGAAGCTGTCCACTTCACAGGGTCTGTCTGCTGTCTCGAGCCAGTTACAGTCTCGATCGCACGGGAGAAGACGACACCTAGAACCGGTTATCACGCACTACTGCGTGACCCTAAGCTGTCAAACCTGCTGGTTCTAGACTCCTTGCGCCATCTGAGCTCCTTCCTCAACTGGTCAACTTCCGTTCCTTGCAGTTGATGGCGGTAAGACTCCGACCCAGATTTTGCCATTGATCAGACTGCAGATCTGGTCCAACCCTGTTTCCGGTGATGGTGATCGACGCAAAGTTGATACAGAACCTGTGAACAGATTAAATCGTTTAGACCTCGCAAGTATTTGTGAAGACACACTCACTAAGACGCCTCTATCAGAAATTTGGGTTTAGCTACACATGATTTGTGTAGCTAAATCAGAAAACATGATGATCGAAAAATGGATGTAAGAGTGGCGGTAGGTAAAGAAAAGAAACGGGAGAGAATAAAACTAGATTTCTCAATAGTCTTGTTCTAACCCTAGAAAATCCGACTTGCGTTCAAGGAACGCTTACAAGACTATTTATATACAATATTTTGCTACAAGACAAATTTGGGAAACTTCCTCGTAGCCCCTTCTCCTGACAGCTGGCGATCATATCGGGAGAAGGCGGTTGCTTCCATGAGCACCAAACAGTGTCTTCCAACCCCTGCGAAAAACCAGTCTGCGCTGCTATGGGCCTGGGAAATTCAAAAAACCTGTAAAGACATAAATATGCATCATTCTTCGGATCAAATCAGCATAAAAACATAGTAATTAGCTAAGAAAATCCTAAAGAATGCGCATTAGTCACATCCCCACACTTAAGGTTTGCTCGCCCTCGAGCAAAAAGAAAAGAAAGTGAAAAGAAGAAAGTGTAAAAGACTCAATAGCTGGGGTAGAATACCCGAGGGCAGGTTACTAACTAGCTACGACAGACTCTGGCTAATACTTAAGACAGACTCTAAAAATAGACCTGCTCAGACTAAACTCCACCTTCGTGTACCTGCATTTCCCTTTCGGACAGACCCTGTTCATATACCAACTTTTTGACATTGTACCAGGGTCCAACCAATACCATTAGGCAGACCCAGCAAAGACGAAAGACCCTTACACATAATCAATCAGTGACAGACCACAACACAACTTTTCACATTACTCATGCAAATTTCCTCTTCAGAC
>JADMIO010833512.1_pt1 | contig 31785 bp, 33 predicted proteins | sample 8958161 | NCBI WGS metagenome assembly JADMIO01 (sample SAMN16585339, study PRJNA669376) | soil metagenome | isolation source: Crop rotation soil | place: USA: Cullars Rotation, Alabama | collected 2011 | reverse complement strand
CTTCTTCGATCACCGCGAGCGTCGCGCCCGCGGGCAGCGCGCCCAGCCAGGCGGTCCGCGTGCCGACGGCCAGCCGCACGCGGCCGGCGGCGAGATCGGCCCAGCCGCGCGCGCGGTCGGCGTCCGCGACGCCCGAGTCGAGCCGCGCGACGCGATCGACCTTGCCGAGCCGCTGAGCCCAGCGCGCGGCGACCTCGACGTCGCTCACCAGCAGCAGCAGCGGCGTCGCGCGCTCGCCGGCGATCGCCAGGATGCGACGCTCCCGGCCGGCGCCGAGGTACAGCTCCGGCTTGTCGGCGGCGATACTCGATGTGGATCGCGACGACTCACGCGACGTCGTCGATTCGCTCGCCGGCGACGTTCGTGCTCCGGCCCGTGCAGCGGTCGATGCCGGCGGCGGCAGCAAGCCCGCGGCGGTCGATCCGAGGCTCGACAGGCTCTGCGCCGAGACCCAGCGCACGAGGTCGAGCTGCGCCGCCGAGGCGACCGGCGCGGCGTCGATCACGGTCGCGAGCGGTTTCAGAGCGGCGGTCGCACGCTCGGTCTCGGTGACGTCGCGCATCGCGACGACCAATCCGATGCGGGTGGCGCCGTGCAGCGGCGCGCGCACGCGCTGGCCCGGCGCGAGGGTCCAGTCGTCGGGCACGGTGTAGGAGAAGGCGCGCGCCAGCGGCGCGTCGAACGCCACGTCCGCGACGCGGGGGACTACGGGCTCCGGCGCGCGTCGTATTCGCGGCGCGCGAGCTTCAGATCCTCGAACGCCATCCGCTTGTACTCCTGGCCGGGATTCCGCAGCAGAAACGCGGGATGGAACGTCGGCACGAGCACGATGCCGTGGCCGAACGGGTGCACCTGGCCGCGCAGCTTGCCGATCGGCGTCTTCGTGGCCAGCATCGCCTGCGTCGCGACGCTGCCGAGCGTCAGAATCACCTTCGGCTGCACGGTCGCGATCTGCGCGCGGAGGAACGGCATGCACGCGGCGATCTCGTCGCCCTCGGGGTTGCGATTGGATGGCGGCCGGCATTTCACTACGTTGGCGATATAGACGTCGTCGCGCGAGAGCTGGATCGCCGCGAGCATCTTCGTCAGCAGCTGCCCGGCGCGTCCCACGAACGGCACGCCCTGCGCGTCTTCGTCGGCGCCCGGCCCTTCGCCGATGCACATGAAGTCGGCCTGCGGGTTGCCGGAGCCGAACACGATCGAGTTGCGGCCGCTGCACAGCTTGCAGCGCTGGCAGCCCTGCAGCTCGCGCTCCTGGCGGGCGATGTCGGCACCGGGACCCAGCAGGTAGTCTCCTTCGAGCGGCACGTGCTCGACGCCCATGTCGCGATGGAACCGCAGCGTGTCGCCGAGCGCGCGGAGCGCGTCCGCCAGCGCCGCGCCGGGCTCTGCGCTCAGCGCCGCACCTTCGCCGCCGCGCCCGCCCGCAGCGCGAGCACGCGCGAGAGGATGGCGTCGGCGACCGCTTCCTTGCGCATCCGCGGCAGCGCGTCGGCGCCGCCCCAGCGATCCACGAACAGCACTTCGTTGTCTTCCGCGTCGAAGCCGATGTCCGAGCGGCTCACGTCGTTGGCGACGAGCAGGTCGATGCCCTTGGCTTCGAGCTTGGCCCGCGCGTTGGCGGCGACGTCGTTGGTCTCCGCGGCGAAGCCGACGACGAACGCGCCGCTCTTGCGCGCGGCGACCTCGGCGAGGATGTCCGGGTTCGGCACCAGATCGAGCGTGAGGTCGCGCTTGCCCTTGATCTTCTGCGTCGCCTGCGCGCGCACGCGATAGTCCGCGACCGCGGCGGCCTTGATCACGATCGTCGCGCCGGCCAGATGCTGCAGGACGGCCTCGCGCATCTCCTCGGCGGATTCGACCGGAACGAACAGCGCGCCCGCGGGCGGCGTGAGCCCGGTGGGACCGGACACCAGCGTGACGTCGGCGCCGCGGCGGCGCGCGGCGGCCGCGATGCGGTAGCCCATCTTTCCGGACGAGCGATTGGTGATGAACCGCACGGGGTCGATGGGCTCGCGCGTCGGTCCCGCGGTCACCAGCAGCCGCTCGCCCAGGAGATCCTTCACCGGTGTGAGCACGCGCAGCAGCGCCTCGACGATCGCGTCGGGCTCGGGCAGTCGACCGCGGCCGGCCAGCCCGGAGGCGAGCGCGCCGGCGTCCGGCTCCAGCACGGTGACGCCGCGCTGCCGCAGGAGCGCGACGTTGGCGACGACCGCCGGGTGATCCCACATGCCGCCGTCCATCGCCGGCGCCATCAGCACGGGGCAGCGCGCGGCGAGCAGCAGCGTCGTCAGGAAGTCGTCGGCGACGCCGTGCGCGGCCTTCGCGAGGAGATTGGCCGTCGCCGGCGCGACGACGAGCGCGTGCGCGCGCTCGGCCAGCGCGACGTGCTCCACGGCGTCGCTGCTCTGCGGATCGAACAGGTCGGACAGCACGGGCCGGCCGGACAGCGTGCGGAACGTGAGCGGTCCGACGAACCGGGCGGCGTGCTCGGTGAGACAGACGGTGACGGCCGCGCCCTGGCGCGTCAGCTCACGGAGCAGGAGCACCGCCTTGAACGCGGCGATCGAGCCCGTGACGCCGAGGATCAGCTCCCTGCCCGTGAGTGCGGCCATCGCGTGCGTCAGGCCTTGGCGGTCTCGCCCTCTTCCTTCACCCGGTATTCGACCTTCGCGGCCGCGATCTCTTCCAGCGACACGCTGGTCGGCTTCTTGTGCTTGCTCTCCAGGCGCGCCACGGCGCCGCGGTTGATCTGGCGCGCGCGCTTCGCGGACAGCACGACGAGCAGGTAGCGGTTCGACACCTTGTTGACGGCCGATTCGAGCGAGGGGAACGGCATCAGTTGGGAACCTCCAGGTCGGTGAGAGTCAGCGTGAGGCGCACGGTGCGGCACCGCTCGGCGGCGAAGATCGCCTCGAGCTGGTCCACCGCGTCCTTCACGTCGCGATTCACGATCAGATAGTCGTACTGCCGCCACATCGAGATCTCTTCGCGGGCGCGCTGCAGCCGGCGCTGGATCTCCCGCTCGGCGTCGGAGCGGCGCTCGCGCAGGCGCTGCTCCAGCTCCGCCATCGACGGCGCGACGACGAAGACCAGCACGGCGTCGGGATAGCGCGCGCGCAGCTGCGCGGCGCCCTGCGTGTCGATGTCGAGCAGCACGTCGCGGCCCGCCGCCAGCGCGGTGTCGATCGCGGTCGCGCTGGTCGCGTAGTAGTTGCCGTGGACCTGCGCCCACTCGGCGAACTCGCCGCCGTCGCGCAGCTCGCGGAAGCGGTCTTCGGACACGAAGTGGAAGTCGTTGCCGGGCGACTCGCCGACGCGCGGCGCGCGGGTGGTGTAGGACACGGAGTAGGCGAGGTCGCTCACGCGCATGCGCACTTCGCGGCACAGCGTCGTCTTGCCGGCGCCCGACGGCGCGGAGACGACGAACAGCGTGCCGCGGCGGCTAATCACCGTTGGTGCCTCGCTCGTTGACGAGCCGCTGGGCCAGCGTGGCGGGCTCCAGCGACGAGAGGATGAGGTGATCGCTCTCCGTCACGATCACCGCGCGCGTGCGGCGGCCGTTGGTGGCGTCGACGAGCTTCGTGCTGCCCTTGGCGCTTTCGATCAGGCGCTTCACCGGCAGGGAGTCGAGCGCGACGATCGCGACGATCTGGTGCGCCAGCACGATGTTGCCGTGGCCGACGTTCACGAGGCGGGTCACGGCGGGTTTCAGCCCGTTGGCGCCGGTCATTCGAGGTTCTGGACCTGCTCGCGCATCTTTTCGATCACGCCCTTGGCGGCGAGCACGGCCTGCGACACGTCGAGGTCGTCGCCTTTCGAGCCCGTGGTGTTGATCTCGCGGAGGAGCTCCTGGATCAGAAAGTCGAGCTGGCGCCCGACCGGCCCGCCCTTGTCCAGCATCGAGCGGAACTGGTCGAGGTGGGAGCGCAGCCGCGCCAGCTCTTCGGTGACGTCGGTGCGCTCGGCCCACGCGGCCGCTTCGGTCAGGATGCGGCTCTCGTTGATCGCGAGGTCGCCGACGAGTCCGCGCAGCCGCTCGCGCAGCCGGGCCTCGCGTCGCGCGGCCGCGGCGGGCGCCCGCGTCGCGAAGACCTCGACCGTCGCCTCGAGATCCAGCAGCAGCGCGCGCAGCGCGCCGTCCAGCGCCGCGCCTTCGACCGCGCGCTGGGCGCACAGCTCGTCGAGCGCCCGCGACAGCGCGTCCGACACCATCGGCCACAGCGTCCCGGGATCCGGCGGCTCGACCTCTTCGGTGCGGACGACGCCCGGGCGCTCGAGCACCCACGTCAGCTCGACGTCCCCCCCGAGGCCGAGCGCCGCGCCGAGCGTGCGCGCGCGATTGACGTACTCGCGCGCGACGGTCTCGTCGACGACGAGCCGCTGCTCCCCGCGCTCCATCGTCGAGCCGATCTGGATCGCGACGTCGACGCGGCCCCGCTCCACCCGGGCCGCGACGAGCTTCCGCGCGTCCGCTTCGATGGCCCCCAGCGCCTTGGGCAGGCGCAGGGCGACGTCGAGGTGCCGGTGATTGACCGAGCGTGCCTCGACCGTGATCAGGGACATCTCGGCGCGCGCCTCGGCACGGCCGAAGCCCGTCATGCTGCGAATCACCGGCACACTCCGTGGATGAAGGTCGGAAAGGTAAGGGCTGAACCGGGCGTCTCGATCCAGCGATAGTACGTAGATTAACCTGTATTGTCAATGTGTTGCGGGCACCGTACACTCCCGCCACGTGACCCGCTGGGCCTTCGTGACGCTGGTCGCGGTCCTGGCCGTTGGCGCCGTCGGAGTGTTCGTCGCCCGAAAGCTTGGCCGGAGCAACTCGCGCGCGTCCGCGCTGACGTCGGTCGTCTCGCAATGGCTCGCGGCCTGGGTCCTCTGGACCTTCGCGGCGGGGCTGCTGCTCCGGAGCGGCGTGCTCGTCACGTACGAGCAGACGATCTTCACCATCGTCGCGTTCGCCGGGGCGTGGCTCCACTACCGCACGCTCGTCACCGGCGCGCGCGAGCGCGCGCGGGCGATCTTCGTGGGCGTGCAGCTCGCCTGGCTGGTCGTCCTGCTCGTGCGGAACGGGTTGTTCTAGCGCTCGGCGCGACCCTGCTATCTTGTCGCCATGTCCCCGGCTGGCACTCCGGCCGTGATCGACGTCCGACCCCATCGGGGCGCGTTCTTCCGTGTCCTCGCGCAGACGCCGCAGAGCCAGGTCGCCGTCATGACCGTCGCGCCCGGCGCCGACGCGGGACCGGAAGAAACCCACGCGGCCGATCAGATCGTGTACGTCGTCGAGGGCGAAGCGCGCGTGCGGCTCGACGGACAGGCGCGCACGGCCGGCGCCGGCACCGTCGTCCTGATTCCGGCCGGCACGCCGCACCACGTGCGGAACGACGCGGCGGCGCCGCTGTTCTTCCTCACGGTGTACGCGCCGCCCGAATACTGACGCCGTGAGCGAGGAGCGCCCGGGCAAGGTTCAGGTGCTGGTTCTCGACGACGACGACCGGCTGCGCGACGTGCTCGTCACCGTCCTCGAAACGGCCGACTACGTCGTCGCCGGCGTCGCGACCGCGGCCGACGCGCTCGATCGTTTCGACGAGCTCGATCCCGACCTCGTGATCCTCGACATGATGATGCCGGGCATCGACGGCTTCGAGTTCCTCGCGCGGCTCCGCGCGAACCCGGCGCACAACAAGGTGCCGGTCGTCATCAGCTCCGCGCTCGGCGGCACGCTGTCGCGCGCGATCGACCCGCGCTCGGCGGCGACGCTCGGCATCGTCGCCGTCCTGCCGAAGCCGGTGGAGATGCACGTGCTCGTGGACTGCGTGCGGACGGCGATCGGCCCCGGCCGCCGCCCCATTCCGCTCGATCCCTGACGGCGGCGAGCGGCCGCGCCGTCAGCTCAGCGCAGGACGGACGCGAGCGGCGCCGCTTCGACGCCGAGCGCGCTGGCGACGGCCGGGTACACCACGCGGCCGTCCCACACGTTGACGCCCAGCGCGAGTGCCGGGTTCGCCGCGACCGCGCGGGCGGCGCCCTGGTCGGCCAGCGCCAGCACGTACGGCAGCGTCGCGTTGGTGAGCGCGAAGGTCGACGTGCGCGGCACCAGCGCCGGCATGTTGGCGACGCCGTAGTGCACGACGCCCGAGACGACGTACGTGGGCGCCAGCAGGGTGGTCGGCTTGATCGTTTCGATGCAGCCTCCCTGGTCCACGGCGACGTCCACGATGACCGCGCCCTCCTTCATCTGCGCGACCAGCGACGACGGCACCAGCAGCGGCGGCCGGGCGCCCGGCAGCAGCACCGCGCCGATCAGAAGGTCCGCGCGCTGCACGACCTGCGCGATCGTGTAGCTCGAGGAGTGCAGCGTGACGACGCGGCCGCCGAACAGATCGTCGACGTGGCGCAGCCGGTCCACGTTGACGTCCAGGATCGACACGTCGGCCCCGTAGGCGACGGCCATGCGCAGCGCGTTCAACCCGACGATGCCGGCGCCGAGGATGACGACGTTGCCGGGAGGCACCCCGGGAACGCCGGAGAGCAGAATGCCGCGTCCCCCATGCTCGCGTCCGAGGTAGAACGCGCCTTCCTGCACCGAGAGTCGTCCGGCCACTTCGCTCATGGGCGTCAGCAGCGGCAGGCTGCCGTCCGGGCGCTGCACGGTTTCGTACGCGATCGCGCCGATGCCGGAGGCGAGCAGCGCGCGCGTCAGGTCCGGCGCGGGCGCCAGGTGCAGGTACGTGAAGAGGATCCGGCCGGCGCGCATGCGCGGATACTCGACCGGAATAGGCTCCTTGACCTTGAGCACGAGGTCGGCGTCGCCCCACGCCTCGTCGGCCGAGACGAGCGTCGCGCCGACCTTGGCGTACTCGTCGTCGCGGAAGCCGCTGCCCGCGCCGGCGGCGCGCTCGACCAGCACGCGATGACCGCGCTCGGAGAGCTCCAGGGCACCCGCCGGAGTCAGCGCGACGCGCTGCTCCCCGGGCTTGATCTCTCGCGGCACGCCGACGATCACGCGGGATATGTAACCAGACGCACGACCGCTCGGCAATGCGTGTCAGCGGAAGGGGGAAGTACGGACGCCGTCGAAGCGGTGGGGGCGATCGGGGGGAGCGGCGAGACGCTCCCCCCGATTTCGATCACTCGCGCTAATCCCGGACAGGCACTCGAGCCAGCGCGGCTTCCGGCAGAGTGATGTGCTCCCGGCAGCCGAGGCAGTAGAAGTCGACTTCGATGCCGCCGCGGATGCCGATGAAGATCAGCTCGCGATTGCACCGCGCGTGATGGATCTCGCCGTTGACCGGACCGCGATACACGCTGACGATGCGCGGCATCGTGCGCGAGGTCACGACGGCGGCAGGGGTGACCGGCTCGACCTGTTCGTCGTCCTCCGCCACGGTTGCCGCTGTCGCGGCCACCGCGACCGCGCGCCGGGCGCGCTCCGAGGTCTTGCGTCGCGCCACCTTCTCCTGGACTTCCATCTGAACCGCCATCACGCTGCTCCTCTCCTGCCGGTGTTCGACGACCGGCGACAGGGGGAATAGCAAACGATGTTCCAGACTCCGCCGCGAGCAATTACACACACATACGAACGGCGCTCGTGCCACGACCGGGGAAAGAATGCCCGGTGGCTCGAGCGCACCCGGGCGTTTCTCATACGGTCGCGTGGTATGAGGAAGCCGTGACGAGCGATCTGCTCGCGTCCACGCCGCATCTGCGCGACGCGCTCGAACGGCTCTCGCGCATGCGCGTGGTGTTCTTCGCCGGGTTGCCGGGCACCGGCAAAAGCCTGCTGCTGAATCAGCTCGCGCATCTGGCGCACACCGCGGGCCGCGTCGTGCACCTGCTGCAGTGGGACGTGTCGCGGCCCGCGTTCGAGGCGACGCCCTCGGCGGCGGCGCGGTATCCCGTCGCCGACGGCGTCACGCACGCGGTCGTGCGCCGCGCGATCGGACTCTGGGTGCGTGACGCGATCGTTCGCTGGGAGCGGACGCATGCCGGGCCCGAGCACCTCCTCGTCGGAGAAACCCCGTTCATCGGCAATCGGTTCGTGGAGCTGGCGCGCGCCGAATCCGACGAGGCCGAGCCGCTGCTTCGCCGCGACGAGTGCCGGTTCGTGCTGGCGGTGCCGACGCGCGACGTCCGGGCCTTTCTCGAAAGCGAGCGGGAGCGCCGGACGGCCCGGCCGCAGCACGAGCGGGAGAAGGAAGACGCGCCGCCCGAGGTGCTGCGCGCGCTGTGGCGGGACGTCTCGACCATCGGCCGCGCGCTCGAGCTGGGAGACGGCGCTCCCGCGTACGACCCGGACGTCTATGCGGGGGTCTACCGGCGCGTGCTGCGGCATCGCGCGCTCGACGTGCTCGTCCTCGATACGGTGCTGCCGACGCGACGAACGTCCGTGTACGACTTCACGGTGCCCCGGCGCGACGTCGTGCCCGACCGGGCCGACGCCGAGGCGTGCATCGCCCGTGTCGAGCGGCGCTATCCCGACCTCGACGCGCTCGATCGGGAGATCGCGCGCTGGTGGGAGACCTGACCGGTCACGTCCGGCTGCCGGGCTTGATCGCGGTCGACCCTTCGCGGCAGAGCGGGCAGCTGTCCGGCTGCCACGTCGTCGCGGTCACGGTCGCGAGCGCCACGCGCTTGACGGCAAACGCCGCGGCGCCGCCGCTGCGGTCGATCAGCGAGCCGACGCCGACCACGGTGCCGCCGTTCTCCTCGACGCACGTCACGACCTCGCGGGTGGAGCCGCCGGTCGTGATGACGTCCTCGACCACCACGCAGCGCTCGCCGCGCTCCAGCGAGAAGCCCCGGCGCAGCCGCATGACGCCGTTCTCGCGCTCGCTGAACAGCGCGCGGATCCCGAGCGCCCGGGCGACCTCGTGCGCGACGAGGATGCCGCCGACCGCCGGCGCGAGCACGGTCCGCACGTCGCTGCCGCGGAACGACTCGGCCAGCGCTTCGCCGAGCGCGGCCGCGTGGGCCGGATGCTGCAGCACCAGCGCCGACTGCAGATACACGTCCGAGTGCAGGCCCGACGTCAGCTTGAAGTGACCGCGAAGCAGCGCGCCCGTGGTGCGGTAGAGCTCCAGCGTCTGCTGTTCGTTCATGCGCGCATGATCTCCTCCACGATCGCCGCCGCGGCTGCCGCGGGATCGCTCGCCTGGGTCACGGGACGGCCGACGACGATGTAATCCGCGCCGGCGGCAATCGCCTCCGCTGCGGTCGCGGTACGGATCTGATCGTCCCCGGGGGACGCGGGACGCCCCCCGGCGACCGTCGGACGAATGCCGGGCGTGAGAATCACGGCGGCGCGGCCGAGCGACAGCCGCAGCGGCCGGATCTCCTGGGGCGACGCGATCGCGCCGTCGAGTCCGGCCGCGCGCGCCAGCCCTGCCAGCTGCAGCACGTGCGCTTCGATGGCGATCGGCACGCCGATCTCGGTCGCGAGCGCCTTGCGATCGAGGCTCGTCAGCACCGTCACGCCGAGACACAGCGGGCGGGCGACGCCGAAGTCCTTCGCCGCCTTCGCGGCGGCCTCGCTGGCGGCGCGCATCATGGCGACGCCACCACTGGCGTGCACGTTCAGCATCGTCACGCCGAGCCGCGTCGCTTCCCGGACCGCGCCGGCCACCGTGTTCGGGATGTCGTGGTACTTGAGGTCCAGAAAGACGCTGAAGCCGCGCTTGATCGCCGTTTCGACGGCGCCCGGACCCGCGGCGGTGAAGAGCTGGTTGCCGATCTTCACGCCGCAGCCGACGCCGGCCATCCGGTCCATCAGCGCCGCGGCAGCGTCGAGACTTTCGACGTCGAGCGCGATGTACAGCCGCGCAGCGGCCCGGCTTTGCCGGCTCGCTTGCGAGCCGCCCTGGGGAGTAGGGAGGGGCATGTCAGCGGTCAGCGTGGTACTCCTGCAGGCTCCGCACGGTGAGCTCTCCTTTCAACAGCGCCTCGATCGCGCCGATCGCCGCCTGCGCGCCATCGACGGTGAGGTAGTAAGGGATGCCGAGGTTCACCGCGGTGCGCCGGATCAGGTAGGAGTCCTTCCGCGCGCGGCCGTCCTCCGGCGTGTTGAACACCAGCGCGATCTCGTCGCGGCGCATGAGGTCGACGACGTTCAGGCGATCGCGATCGGCGACCTTGTGAATGACTTCCACTGCCATGCCGTGCCGCTCGAGCACGCGCGCGGTGCCGGGCGTGGCGACCAGCGTGAAGCCGAGATCGACGAGGCGCTTGGCCAGCGACGCGGCGTTGCGCTTGTCGCGGTTCTTCACCGACACGAACACCTTGCCCATGCTCGGCAGTCCGGAGCCGGCGGCGATCTGCGACTTCAGATAGGCCTTCCGGAAATCGAGGTCGAGACCCATGACCTCGCCGGTCGATTTCATCTCCGGGCCCAGCACCGCGTCGACGCCCTGGAACTTCACGAACGGGAACACCGCTTCCTTCACCGCGATGTGCGCGGGCTCGTACCCGTCGAGGTCCATCCACGGGGTCAGCGGCTCGCCGAGCATCGCGCGCATCGCGATCTTTGCCAGCGGCGCGCCGATCGACTTCGACACGAAGGGCACCGTGCGGGACGCGCGCGGGTTGACTTCCAGCACGTAGATCACGTCGTTGCGGATCGCGAACTGCACGTTGATCAGTCCGACCACGCCGAGCGCCCGCGCCATCGCCTTCGTCTGCGTCCGCAGCTCGGCGACCTGCTCGTCGCCCAGCGAGTAGGGCGGCAGCGCGCACGCCGCGTCGCCGGAATGGATGCCGGCCTTTTCCGTGTGCTCCATCACGCCGCCGACGATCACGCGCTCGCCGTCGCAGACGGCGTCGACGTCGATCTCCAGCGAGTCCTCGAGGAACTTGTCGACGAGGATCGGATGCTCGGGGGCGACGCGGACGGCGTCGCCGACGAACTCGATCAGGTCCGTGTCGTCGTACACGATGCGCATCGCGCGGCCGCCCAGCACGTACGACGGCCGCACCAGCACCGGATAGCCGATCCTCGTGGCGATCGTGCGCGCTTCGTCCAGCGACCGCGCCATCGCGCCGGCCGCCTGCGCGAGTCCCAGCTCCGACAGCAGCGCGCTGAAGCGCTCGCGGTCTTCGGCGCGGTCGATCGCATCCGGTGACGTGCCGAGGATCGGGACGCCGGCCTTCTGCAGCGGCACGGCCAGCTTCAGCGGCGTCTGGCCGCCGAACTGGACGACCACGCCGCGCGGCTGCTCCCGCTCGACGATGTTGAGCACGTCCTCGAACGTCAGCGGCTCGAAGTAGAGGCGATCGGACGTGTCGTAGTCGGTCGAGACCGTCTCGGGATTGCAGTTGACCATGATCGCTTCCACCCCGGCTTCGCGCAGCGCGAACGCGGCGTGGACGCAGCAGTAGTCGAACTCGATGCCCTGGCCGATGCGGTTCGGTCCCGAGCCGAGGATGACGACCTTCGGCCGGTCCGTCGGCGGCGCTTCGTCCTCGTCCTCGTAGGTCGAGTAGAGGTACGGCGTGTACGCGGTGAACTCGGCCGCGCACGTATCGACCGTCTTGAACGTCGCGCGGATGCCGTCCGACAGCCGGCGCGCCCGCACGGTGATCTCGGTCGAGCGTGTCAGCTCGGCGATCCGACGGTCGGCGAAGCCCAGCTGCTTGGCGCGCCGCATGACGTCCGCGTCGGTCATCGCGCTCGCGGCGATCTCCGGCTCGAAGGCGACGATCTCGCGCAGGCCGTCGAGGAACCACGGGTCGATCTGCGTGAGCGCGTGGATCTCGGCGGTCGTGAAGCCGGCGCGGTACGCGTCACCGATGGCGAACAGCCGATCGGGCGTCGGCACCCGCATCAGCCGCGTGAGCTCGTCGCGCTCCACCGGGCGGCCCAGCGTCAGGCCCCACCGGTCCTGCTCGAGCGAGCGGATCGCCTTCTGCAGCGCTTCCTTGAACGTGCGGCCGATCGCCATGACTTCGCCGACCGACTTCATCTGCGTGGTCAGCGTCGGATCCGCTTCCGGGAACTTTTCGAACGCCCAGCGCGGGAACTTCACGACGCAGTAGTCGATGGCCGGCTCGAACGACGCCGGCGTCACGCGCGTGATGTCGTTGCGGATCTCGTCCAGCGTGTAGCCGACGGCCAGCTTGGTCGCGATCTTCGCGATCGGGAAGCCGGTGGCCTTGGACGCCAGCGCGGACGAGCGCGACACGCGGGGGTTCATCTCGATGACGACCAGCCGTCCGTCGGCCGGATTGACCGCGAACTGGATGTTCGAGCCGCCGGTCTCGACGCCGATCTCTCTGATGATCGCGATCGCGGCGTCGCGCATCAGCTGGTATTCCTTGTCGGTCAGCGTCTGCGCCGGCGCGACCGTCACCGAATCGCCGGTGTGCACGCCCATCGGGTCGACGTTCTCGATCGAGCAGATGATGACGACGTTGTCGGCGAGGTCGCGCATGACCTCGAGCTCGAACTCCTTCCAGCCGATCACCGACTCCTCGATCAGGATCGTGTGCACCGGGGAGGCGGCCAGCCCGCGGCGGACGGCGTCGTCGAAATCGGCCGGCGTGAACGCGACCGATCCGCCGCTGCCGCCGAGCGTGAACGACGGGCGGATGATCGCCGGGAAGCCGGTGTCCTTGACGATGCGATGCGCGTCGTCGAGGCTTTTCGCGAAGCCCGACCGCGGCAGCGCCAGCCCGATCTTCTCCACGGCCTGCTTGAAGAGCTGCCGGTCTTCCGCCTTCTTGATCGCCGGCAGCTTCGCGCCGATGAGCTCGACGCCGTACCGCTCGAGCGTGCCGTCCTCGGCCAGCGCGACCGCGATGTTCAGCGCCGTCTGGCCGCCGAGCGTCGGCAGCAGCGCCTGGGGCCGCTCGCGGGCGATGACGCGCGCGACGAACTCCGGCGTGAGCGGCTCGACGTAGGTGCGGTGCGCCAGCTCCGGGTCCGTCATGATCGTCGCCGGATTCGAGTTGACCAGAATGACCTCGAAGCCTTCCTCCCGCAGCGCGCGGCAGCCCTGCGTGCCCGAATAGTCGAACTCGCACGCCTGGCCGATCACGATCGGCCCGGAGCCGATCAGGAGGATGCGGGAGAGATCGGTGCGCTTCGGCATCCGCGCTTACTTGTCCTCGTCCACCAGCCCGTAGACGATCGACATCTCGGGCCCGGCCTCTTCCCGCTTCCACAGCACGTCGTCGAGGCGTCCGCTGCCGCCCCACAGCACCTCGCCGTTGCCCCAGAGCTGCTCGCCCAGCACGCTCATGCGCTTGTCGACGCGCTCGCGGATGGCGTGCGATTCGAGCGACGCGTCGCTCGTGGTGGTGAACGACGCCCACTCCGGCTTCTGTCCGGGGCTGTCCGTCTTCCGATAGGAGATCAGGTACTTCGCCATGGTATCGATCAGCCTCCCTTGTGGCTCGCCATCAGCTCGACGAACCGGTGGAAGAGCACGTTGGCGTCGTGCGGTCCCGGCGACGCCTCCGGGTGGTACTGCACGGAGAACGCCGGCACGTCACGGTGCGCGAGGCCCTCGCAGGTCCCGTCGTTCAGGTTCCGGTGCGTGATCTCCCATCCTTTCGCCGCCACCGAGTCCGGATCGACGGCGAAGCCGTGGTTCTGCGACGTGATTTCGACACGGCCGGTGCGGAGATCCTTCACCGGATGGTTCGCGCCGTGGTGTCCGAACGAGAGCTTGTAGGTGCTGCCGCCGGCCGCGAGTCCGAGGATCTGGTGGCCGAGACAGATGCCGAAGACCGGCACGCGGCCCACCAGCTGGCGCACGGAATCGATCAGGTACGGCACGCCCTCGGGATCGCCGGGGCCGTTCGACAGGAACACGCCGTCCGGCTTGCGCTCCAGCACGGCGGCGGCGGGAGTCGCGGCGGGCACCACCGTGACCTCGCAGCCGAGCGACGACAGCTGGCGCAGGATGTTGAACTTGATCCCGGAGTCGTACGCGACCACCTTGAAGCGCGCCGTCGGCGGGGTGACGTAGCCGCGCCCCAGCTCCCAGGCGCCTTCGTGCCAGTCGTACGGCGTGTCGACGGTCACTTCCTTCACGAGATCGCGCCCGAGCAGCGACGGCAGCGCAGCCGCTTTCGCCTTCAGGCGATCGACGTCGAGATCGGCGCTCGAGATGATCCCGTCCTGTGCGCCGGCGTCGCGCAGGTGGCGCGTGAGCGCGCGGGTGTCGATGCCCTGGATGCCGACGATGCCGTGCTGTTCCAGGTATTCGCCCAGCGCGATGCTCGATCGGAAGTTCGAGGCGATGGCCGAAGCCTCGCGCACGATGAAGCCGTTCACCCACGGACGCGACGACTCGACGTCCTCGATATTGATGCCGTAATTGCCGATCAGGGGATAGGTCATCGCCACGATCTGACCGCGGTAGGACGGATCGGTGAGGATCTCCTGATACCCGGTCATGGCGGTGTTGAAGATCACTTCACCCGACGTCTCGCCGGCGGCGCCGAGCGCCTGCCCGCGAAACGTCCGCCCGTCGCGCAGCACGAGGACCGCTGACTTCATGGGGTGCGGCTCCGGGACGAGTGTCCGCGGACGGGGGAGGTGTCGGAGGGGGTCGTCGCGACTCCCTCTGACGTTTCGATGCAGTACGCGTTGAATGTCACCGACCAACCTCGTTCGCGGGACCGAATCCGCTGGCGGACGCGATCACGTGGCCATTGACGATCGTCATCACGGGGCCGCCCACCACGTCCCAGCCGCCGAACGGCGTGTTCCGGCTGCGTGAATGGAACCGGTGGGGCTCCACCGTCAGTTCCCGTCCGAGATCCAGGATCGTCACGTCGCCGGGCCGCCCGGCGGCCAGACTGCCGCCCGGCAGGCCGAGCAGCCGCGCCGGATCACTGGTCAGACGAGCGACCAGCGTCGAAAGCCCGATCGTGCCCGGCCGCACCAGCCGGTCGAGCAGCAGCGGCACGGCCGTTTCGAGCCCGACGATGCCGAAGGCCGACTGGTCGAACTCGCCTTCCTTCTCGCTCATTGCGTGCGGCGCGTGATCCGTGGCAATGCAGTCGATCGTGCCGTCCGCCAGGCCTTCCAGCACGACCTCGGCGTCGTGCTTGCTGCGCAGCGGGGGGTTCATCTTCGTGTTCGGGTCGAACGAGCGCACGGCGTCTTCCGTCAGCACGAGGTGATGCGGGGTGACTTCCGCGGTCACCTTCAGCCCGCGCGCCTTCGCATCCCGCACGATGCGCACGGCGCCAGCCGTCGAGAGGTGCGCGATGTGCACGTGCGCGCCGGTGGTCTCCGCGAGGATCACGTCGCGCGCGACCATCACGTCTTCCGCCGCCGCCGGCGCGCCCGGAATCCCGAGCTCCGTCGACACCACGCCCTCGTTCATCGACGTGCCGTGCGCCAGCGTCGGATCCTCGGCGTGGCTGATGATCGGCGCGCCGAACGGCAGCGAGTACTCCATCGCGCGGCGGTAGAGGCCCGCGTCCATCACGCACTTGCCGTCGTCCGAGTACGCCACGCAGCCGGCTTCCGCCAGCTCGGCCATCTCGGACAGGACCTCGCCCTTCAACCCGCGCGTCACCGCGCCGATCGGGTACACGCGCACGACGCCTTCGGTCTGCGCCTTCGCCAGGATGTAATCGGTGATCGACCGGTTGTCGTTCACCGGATGCGTGTTCGCCATCGTCGCCACGGCGGTGAAGCCGCCGGCGGCCGCGGACCGGGTGCCCGTCGCGACCGTTTCCTTGTATTCGAACCCGGGCTCGCGCAGGTGCACGTGCATGTCGATGAAGCCGGGGCACACGACCTTGCCGGCGGCGTCGATCACCGTCGCGTCGGCGGGCGCGGCCAGCGCCGGCCCCAGCTGCTTCACGCGGCCGTCGACGATCAGCACGTCCTGCACGGCGTCGATGCCGTTCGCGGGGTCGAGCACGCGGCCGTTCCTGATGATCATGGTGCCGCCGCGCGCGCCGAGGCCGAGGGCGAAGTCGCGGACGGCGATCATGCGTCGCCCCCCTTCGAGCCGGCGAGCATCAGCAGCACGCCCATGCGGACCGCGACGCCCTTGGTGACCTGGTCGAGGATCACGGAGTACGGACCGTCGGCGACTTCCGGCGAGAGCTCGACGCCGCGATTGACCGGCCCGGGATGCATGATCAGCACGTCCGGCCGCGCGTGCGCCTTCAGCTTGTCGAGCGTCAGTCCCCAGTACCGCGAGTATTCCCGGATCGAGGGGATGAGCCCGCCCGTCATGCGCTCGTTCTGCAGGCGCAGCATCATGATGACGTCCACGTCGCGGATCGCCTCTTCGAGCCGGTAGCTCACCTTCACGCCGAGGTCGTGGATGAACGGCGGGATCAGCGTCGGCGGCCCGGCCACCGTCACCGTCATGCCGAGCTTGCGCATGCCGTGGATGTTCGAGCGCGCCACCCGGCTGTGCGCGATGTCCCCGACGATCGCGACGTTCAGCCCTTCGAAGTGGCCCTTCTTCTCGCGGATCGTCAGCAGATCGAGCAGCGCCTGCGTCGGATGCTCGTGCGCGCCGTCGCCGGCGTTGACGATCGAGCACTTCGTGAGCTCGCGGGCCAGGATCGTCGCCGCGCCGGACGAGGAGTGCCGCACGACGACGACGTTCGGGCTCATCGCCTCGATGTTCTTCGCCGTGTCGAGGAAGCTCTCGCCCTTGGCCGCACTGGATCCGGAGGCGGAGAAGTTGATGACGTCGGCGGAGAGCCACTTGCCGGCGATCTCGAACGACGTGCGGGTGCGCGTCGAGTTCTCGTAGAAGAGGTTCACCACCGTCTTGCCGCGCAGGGCCGGCACCTTCTTGATGTCGCGCGTCGCGATCTCCTGCAGCGACGCCGCCGTGTCCACCAGCGCGACGATCTCGCCCGGTTCCAACTCCCGCATCGTGAGCAGGTCTTTCCGGGTCCAGGCGGTCATCAGGCGTCCTCCGGTTCTTCGATGACGACACGGTCTTCGTTGTCGTGCTCTCGGAGCCGCACGGAGACACTCTCGCGGCGCGAGGTCGGCAGGTTCTTTCCGATGTAGTCCGGCCGGATCGGCAGCTCGCGGTGCCCGCGGTCGACGAGGATCGCGAGCTGGATCATGCGCGGCCGCCCGAGGTCGATCAGCGCGTCGAGCGCGGCGCGGATCGTCCGGCCGGTGAACAGCACGTCGTCCACGAGGACGACGGTCTTGCCCTTGATCGAGAACGGGATGTCGGTGCCGCGCACCACCGGCGCGCCGCGCATGTCGAGGTCGTCGCGGTAGAGGGTGATGTCGAGGGTGCCGACCGGCAGCTCGCTGCCGTCGATCTTGAGGATCCGGGCGGCCAGGCGGTGGGCGATCGTGACGCCGCGGGTGCGGAGACCGACGAAGGCGACGTCGGCGCCGCCGGAGTTCTTTTCGAGGATCTCGTGCGCGATGCGGGTGAGCGCACGGTCGAGTGCGGCCTCGTCGAGGACCTGGGCCTTCTCGCGGAATCGTGGAGCGGGGCGATTCATCTGCTCTCCTTGCCGGCCTCGCGGGGCCTGCTTAAAGGAAAGACCGTTCGAGCCGCGGTCACTCTACCGACGGTTGCTCGAGGTGTCAACCCCTACCGCCCGTAGTGGACGGCTGGCGCGTTGCGTCGCCGATACGGTGGTCAGCGGACGGTCAGCAGCGACAGCAGCTCGTCGAGATTGATCGGCTTCGTCAGGTGCGCTTCGAAGCCGGCGTCGATCGCGTGCTGGACGTCTTCGGGCTGGCCGTAACCCGACAGCGCGATCAGCCGCATCCCGGACGGGCCGTGACGGCGCAGCCGCCGCGCGACTTCGAGCCCGTCGATGTCCGGCAGGCCGATGTCGCAGAGCACGAGCTCCGGCGTGACTTCGATCGCGCGGCGCAGCCCTTCGTTGCCGGTCTCGGCGGTGTGCACGATCGCGCCTTCGGACTCCAGCATGAAGCGCATGACCTCGCGCGTGTCGGCGTTGTCCTCGATGATCAGCATCGAGCGCTGATCGAGACGGCGGCCGGGCGCGGTCGGGGGACCCTCGACGGACGGCTGCGGCTGGCCGAGCGGCACGCGCACGGAAAACCGCGCGCCGTAGCCGACGCCGTCCGAATGCGCTTCCACCGTGCCGCCGTGCAGCTCGGTGAGACGCCGCACGAGATCCAGACCGAGGCCGAGCCCGCCGCGCCGCCGCGATCCGCCGGCCTGCCGGAACGCTTCGAAGATCACCGCCAGGTCGTCGGGGGCGATGCCCTCGCCGGAGTCTTCGACTTCCAGCAGCGCCTCGCCCTCGTTGGCCACCAGCTGCACGGTCACCGCGCCGCCCGGCGGCGTGAACTTCACCGCGTTCGAGATGAGGTTCGTCGCGATCTGCTGCAGCCGCGTGCCGTCGCCCCACATCAGCACCGGCTCCGACGGGATCGAGAGCGTGAGTCGCACCCGCTTGAGCGCCGCCGCCTCTTCGAACGGCTCGGCGGCCGCGCGCACCGGATCGCGCAGGTCGAACGTCTCGTAGCGCAGCGCCAGCTTGCCGTGCACGATGCGCGAGAGGTCCAGCAGGTCGTCGACCAGGCGCACCTGCTGGCGGATGTTGCGGCGGATCGCTTCGATCGCCTGCGTCGCGACGGCGTCGAGATTGCCGCGGCGGCGGAGCACTTCCGTCCAGCCGAGAATCGGCTGCAGCGGCGTGCGCAGCTCGTGCGACAGCGCGGCGATGAATTGATCCTTGAGGTGGTTCGCTTCCTCGGCCGCCTCGCGCGCCGCTTCCAGCTCGTGCCGCGAGCGGATCTCGTCGGTGACGTCCTTCATCGTGACGAGGGCGGCGTAGATGGCGCCGTCCGGGCGGCGCAGCGGATGCGCCGACGCGATCACGTGGCGCGTGCTGCCCCGGGGGTCGCGGACGAGCAGCAGGATGCCGGACGTCGTCTCGCCGCGCAGCGCTCGCGCCGAGAGCGCGCCCTCGATCGGGATGGGCTGCCCCGCAGCGTCGCGGACGTCGAGCCGCCGCGTGCGATCCACGGTCGACAGGCCCACCTCGAGACCCAGCTGCGCCTCGCCGTTGGCGTTGACGAAGGTCAGCCGGCCCGTCGTGTCGATGACGAAGACCACGTCGGACACGAGGTTGACCATCGCTTCGAGCCGCTCGCCGTGGTCCGCCAGATCGGTTTCGAGCTGCGCCCAGCGCGTCAGGTCGTGGTAGACGGACACGGTGCCCGTGATGCGCGCGCCGTCGCGCAGCGGCGCGGTGTTGACGACCCACGTCGTCTGCAGGCCGTTCGCGGTGCGGATCAGCAGGCCGGCGCCGGTGACGGGCCGGCCGGTGGTGAGCGCGCGCCGCACGGGGTGCTCGTCCCACGTCAGCGGCCTGCCGTCGGGGGCGCGGAGATCGCTGCGCGCGATCTGCTCCGACACCGAGACGCCGATGTCCTTGTCCGCGCTGAGGTGCTGAATCGCGACGGCGTTCACGAACGTGACGAGCCCGCTCGCGTCGGTGAGCAGAGCCGGCTCGACCAGCGCATCGAGGACGACCTCGAGCCGGTCAGGGGAGGAGGGCGACCGGCCGGCACTCATGGATATCTCAGGGTAACACCTCGCGCCAGCGCGACCGGACGCGTCGCTCGACCTCCACGCTGACGCGGCCGTTCTTGACGACGAGCACGCGCGGCGGCAGCGCCATCGCGACTTCTTCGGCACGCTCGCACTCCCACAGCGCGAGGTCGGCGCGACTGCCCGGCGTCAGGCCGTAGTCGGACAGGCGCAGCATGCGCGCCGGATGCGTCGTGACCGTGTCGAGCAGCGCGCGCAGGTCCTCGTCGGTGCCCATGTGCGCCGCGACCGCGGCGAGGAACGCCAGGTGCGCGAGGTCCGCGGTGCCGACCGGCGTGAACGGATTGCGCACGTTGTTGGTCGCCAGCGCCACCGGCACGCCGGCCGCCAGCAATCGCCTGATCGGCGTGAGGCCGCGCCGCGGACTCACGCGGTCGCCGCGGCCCATCAGGTAGAGATCGGTGGCCGGCAGCGAGATCACGCCGATGCGCGCGGCGGCGAGCGAGTCCATGATCGCGTCCGCCGTGCCGTGGTCGAGCGCCGCCAGCTCGGTCAGGTGGCCGACGACGACGCGGCCCTGCCATCCCTGCGCGAGCGTCTGCGAGACGACCTCGCGCACGTGCAGGTGCTGCGGCTCGTCGAAGAAGTCGACGTGGAAGTCGGCATCGACGTCGAACGCGCGGGCCAGCGCGAACACGATGCGGATGTGCTCCAGCGCGTCGGTGTCGTTGTAGGGACAGCCGCCGACGAGATCCGCGCCCATCTGCAGCGCGCGGCGCAGCAGCTCTTCGGTCCCCGGCGCCTGCAGAATGCCTTCCTGCGCGAACGCGCAGACTTGAAGGTCCACGGCGCGCGCGTATTCCTCGCGCAGCGGCAGCACCGCCTCCATGCCCGTGAGCCCGACGATCGGGTCCACTTCGACGTGCGTGCGAATCGCGGTCGTGCCGGCCGCGATCGCCATTTCGAGCACGCGCCGCGCCCGGTCGCGGACGTCGTCGACGGTGAACGCGCGCTTGGCGTCCCCGGTGACGCGGATCGCTTCTTCGAGCGTGCCCGCCGCCGTGGTGACGCGGCCCGCGAGCAGCGCCTTGTCGAGGTGGATGTGCGCGTCGACCAGGCCGGGCGTGAGCAGCCGGCCGCGCGCGTCGATGACTTCGGTGGCCGGCCCGCTGATGGTGCCGACGTCCTCGATGCGGCCGCCGGCGATTGCGACGTCGACCGGCTCGGCCCGTCCGGGCAGCCGGCAGTCGCGGAGGAGGAGCTCTAGCGCCAGTCGCCCTTCGCCCGCTTCAGCACTTTGCGGAGCTTCATGCCGGCGTCCATCGCGCTGCTCGTGTCGTACTCGTCCTTGGCGTTGTTGACCAGCTCGTCGAGGATCGGCTGGACGCCGGTGAGGATCTCGAGCATCTCGTACGCGACGGCGTGCGGCGGGCAGAACCAGTACCGGAGCTTGTTGTCGTCCGGATCGGTCGCGACCTTGCAGCCGCAGGGGATCGTGCCGCCCGCTTCGCGGATCGTCGGGCCGGGCACGGCCTTCGGTGCGCCGGGCTTGGCGCCGAGCGCGCCCGGGGTCGGTCGTAGCGGAGGCTTCTTTACTTCATCGGCCATCACGATCTCTCCTGTGTCCGGTGGGGCACCGTGGGCGGCGCCACCGGTACATTACGCGCGCCCTCATGGGCGGGTCAATGACGTCGTCAGGCGCGGCTTTTCGGATCGAGCAGATCGCGGAGGCCGTCGCCCAGCAGGTTGAACCCGAGCACGGTCAGGAAGATGAACAGGCCGGGAAACGCCGAGTACCACCACCAGACGGGCAGGTAGTTGCGGCCGATCGAGATCATCGCGCCCCACTCCGGATGCGGCGGTTGCGCGCCGAGGCCGATGAAGCCGAGGCTGGCCGCCGTGAGGATGGCGGTGCCCATGTCCATGCTGGCTTTCACGATGATCGGCGAGAGGGTGTTCGGCAGCACGTGGAGGCAGACGATCCGCGCGCGGCCGGTGCCGAGCGCGCGCGCGGCTTCGACGAACACCTCGTGCGTGAGTGCCAGCGTCTTGGCCTGCACCAGCCGGACGTAGCCCGGCCACCACACGAGCGAGATCGCGACGACCGCGTTCAGGATGCCGGGGCCGAGCGCCCCGACGACCGCCAGCGCCAGCATCAGCGACGGCACCGACAGGAACATGTCGGTCACGCGCATGATCGCTTCTCCGGCGGTGCCGCCGGCGTAGCCGGCGATGACTCCGAGCGGGACGCCGATCGCGATGCCGACCAGCGTGATCACGAGCCCGATCTGCAGCGACACGCGCGCGCCGAGCACGACGCGCGTGTACACGTCGTTGCCGACCTCGTCGGTGCCGAACCAGTGCGCGGCGCCCGGCGGCGAGAGCTTGCGGTCGAGGTGGACGGCGCCGCGCGCGTCTTCGGGGTACGGCACGATCCACGGCCCGACGGCCGCGACGACGAGGAACAGGACGACCAGCACGAGCCCGAAGACCGCCGACGCGTTTCTGAGGAACGCGCGGACGTAGAGGCCGGTTGGCGAGGAGCGCCACGGCCTGGCCGGGGTGCTCCGAGCGTCGGGGGGAGTGGGGGGCCAGGTCGGGGCCCCACACGTGATCATGTCGAGCGGCGCAGGCGCGGGTCCAGCCAGCCGTACGCGAGATCGACGAGGAGGTTCGCGAGCATGAAGTTCAGCCCGACCAGCAGCGTCACGCCCATGATCGGCTGGAAGTCGGACGACACGGCCGACGCCACGGCGTAAAGGCCGATCCCGGGCCAGTCGTAGACGGTCTCGACGAGCACGGTGCCGCCGAGCATCCAGCCGTAGCGCAGCCCGATCATCGTCAGCGTCGGAATCATCGCGTTGCGCAGGGCGTACCGCGTCACCACCCGCAGCGTGGAGACGCCGCTGGCCCGCGCGGTGCGGATGTAGTCCTGTCGCAGCGTGTCGATCATCTCCGCGCGGTTCACGCGCATGATGGACGCCAGCGCGGGGAAGCAGAGTGTGACGACGGGCAGGACGGCGTGCGCGGCCGCGTCGGCGAACGTCTGCCACTGGCCGCGCAGCAGCGCGTCCACGAACAGCAGGTGCGTGATCGGCGCGGGCGGCGGCGTCGTGAGATTCAACCGTCCACCGAGCGGCAGCCAGCCCCAGTGCAGCGCCAGCAGCAGCTGCAGCATCAGCCCCAGCCAGAACGCGGGCAGCGCGACGCCGGACACGGACAGCACGCGCGTCAGGTGATCGACCCAGCTGTTCTGCCGCAGCGCGGACAGCATCCCGAGCGGGACGCCGATCGCCACCGCCAGCGCGAGCGACAGCGTCACCAGCTCGAGCGTGTTCGGGAAGAACCGCTTGAGATCGTCGAGCACGCGGTTCTTCGACCGGATCGATTCGCCGAGGTCGCCGGTGACGATGCCCCGCACGTAGCGTGCGAACTGCACGGGCAGCGGCTGGTCGAGGCCGTACTGCTTCCGGACCGTCTCGACCATCGAGGCGCTGGCGTCCGGACCCGCGGCCAGCCGGGCCGGATCGCCGGGGGCGACGTGCGAGATCGCGAACGTGATGCACAGGAGTCCGAAGAGCATCAGGACCATGAACCCGAGGCGCGCGGCGATGTACGTCTTCACGGCTCGCCCGAGGGTACCGCTCCGGCTACTATCGCCGCCATGCCGGTCGTCCGCGCCGATCCCGGGTATCGCCAGCGCGTCGTCGCGGCGTTCGCCGCGGCCATCGTCCTCGGCGCGATCGGGCTGCTGTGGGGCCGGCCGGCCCTGACCGCGTGGCTCGAGCGGCAGCCGCCGCGCGACGCGGTGCGCGCGATGCAGATCATCTTCGCCTGCGCGTTCGCGCCGGCGTTCCCGATGGCGTTCTCGATGGCGCGGCTCGCCCGCCGCATCCGGGCGAAGGGGCAGTTCCCGCCGCCCGGGATGAAAGTCATGGTCGACACCGAAGTCGTGACCGGGCCCGCGGCCGGGCGTCAGGCGCGCGCGTTCCTGGCGCTCGCCGTGGTGCTGTGCCTCGCCGGGCTGATCGGCATGATCGCGCTGCCGATCATCATCAGCCGCGTCGTCGGCGCGCGCTAAGCCTTCACTTCGCCGCGATCGACAGCGTGTAGAGGTCGACCTCGCCCGTCAGTCGGATGGGGCTGAACGCGAAGCCCTTTACGTGGTCGCGCATGCCCCAGCGGCGGTTCGACAGCATGCCGAAGATCTCCGGCGCGTCGGCCGCGATCTTCTTCTGGATCTCGGCGTAGAGCGGTGCGCGCTGCTCCCACTTCGCGATCGAGCGCGCCTTGTCGATGAGCCCCCACACCTCGGCGTTCTCGTAGAACGACGAGCCGTAGTACTTGCCCCAGGAGCTCTTGTGGTACTGGTACGCGACCGCGTCGGGATCCGTCGACACCGGCGTCGCGAAGACCGCGAGCATCTCGGGCGACGTCTCGACTTTCGATCCGCGCGCCACCATGTTGGGCCACGTCAGCGGCACCATGTTGACCTTCACGTTCAGCTTGCCGAGGTTGTCGATGAGCACGAGGCCCATCTTGCGCTCTTCCTCGAGTCCCTGGACGTAGACGTACTCGACCTCGACGTTGCCTTGAGGATGCGGTGACTTCGCCAGGAACTCCTTCGCCTTCGCGAGGTCCTGCCGGTAGAACCCGGGCACGTCGACGTGGCCGCGCACCGCGTGGGGGAAGGGGCTGGTCTGCAGCTTGGCGTTGCCGTTGTAGATCTTGATCAGCGACTCGTAATCGAACGCGTACGCGAGCGCCTTGCGGAAGTTGACGTCCTTCGTCGGGCCCTTCTGCGTGTTCATCTTGAGGCCGAAGGTGGTCATGCCCGGGTTGTTCGGCACGACGATGCCCGGCATCTTCACGACCTGGTCGTAGTCGTCCGCGGTGAGGCCTTCGACGATGTCGAACTCGCCGCGGATCAGGCCGGCGCGCTGCGCGGACGCTTCGCGCACGATCTTGAGGATGACGCCGCCGACGTGGTCCTTCGACGGCCAGCCCTTCCAGTAATTGTCGACCGCTTCGATCTCGTACAGCACGCCGGGCTCCCAGCGCTTCACCCTGAACGGCCCACTGCCGGCGGAGTTGGTCGTCAGCCACTTCTGGCCTAAATCATCGCCCTGCTGGTTTTGCAGTATTTGTTTCGGGTTCATCACGTACCACCACGGCAGGAACGACAGGAACGGGGCGTACGACTGGCCGAGCGTGAACCGGATCGTGTGCTCGTCGACGACCTTGATGCCGTCCTCTTTGAGGAAATCGCTGAGCATCCACGCCGGCCCCTGGTTCAGCTTCAGCGTGCGCGCGAACGACCAGCGCACCGCTTCGGCCGTCACCGGATCGCCGTTCGTGAACTTCGCCTTTTTCGACAGGTGGAACGTCCACGTCTTCGCGTCCGGGCTGGCGTCCCACTTCTCGGCCAGCCACGGCTCGATCTGCGGCGGGTTGCCGACGTACTTCACCAGCCCGTCGTACAGCGACTGCTGCATCATCCGGATCGACCAGTCGTACTTGATGGACGGATCGATCGTCGGCACTTCCTGCCGGCCGGCGAAGACGAGGATCTTGCGGTCGCCGACGCGCTCGAACGCGAACGCGGTGGCGGCCGAGACGGCCAGCAGCGTGACGAGCGCGCCGACGCACAGGGTCCGATGAAAGCGCATGGCGAAACCTCCTCGAAGTGCCGCGAAGATACACCGGCCGCGCGCGGTTGAAAACGTGCGGACCGCGCGCTAGCTTCGGCGTTCATGCGCTTCGTCACCGCGGAAGAGATCGAGTCACTCGCCATCGGCGCCTGGATCCTCGGCACCGGCGGCGGGGGCAGCCCGTACTACGCGCTGCTCAACATGCGGCAGCTCTATCGCGCCGGCGCGCGGGTCAGCCTGATGGATCCGGCCGAGCTCGCCGACGACGATCTGGTCGCCGTCGTCAGCAACATGGGCGCCCCGCTCGTGGGGCAGGAGCGTCTGACCGATTCCGCGACGATCGCGCGCGCCGTCACGATGATGGAGGAGTACCTCGGCCGCACGTTCCGCGCGGTGATGTCGGTCGAGATCGGCGGCGGCAACGCCATCCAGCCGTTCATGGCGGCGGCGCGGCTGGGCAAGCCCGTCGTCGACGCGGACGCCATGGGCCGCGCGTTCCCCGAGGCGCAGATGACCAGCTTCGCGATCCACGACCTGCCGATGTATCCGCTGACGCTCGCCGACGTGCGCGACAACGGCGTCATCGTCCCGCGCGCCGCCAGCTGGAAGTGGATGGAGCGCCTGTCGCGCACCGCGTGCGTCGCCGTCGGCTCGATCGCCGGCACGTGCAAGGCGCCGCGCACGGGCCGCGAGGTGAAGGACTGCGCGATCCTCCACACGACGACCAAGGCCATCCGCATCGGTGAAGCCGTGCAGGCCGCGCGGCGCGCGCACCGCGATCCGGTGCAGGCCGTGCTCGACATCGAAGGCGGGGTGTCGCTGTTCACCGGCAAGATCCAGGACGTCAGCCGCCGCGCCACCGAGGGATTCCTGCGCGGCCGCGCGGTGCTCGAAGGCCTGGACGGCGATCGCGGCCGGCAGTTCGAGCTGGCCTTCCAGAACGAGTTCGCCGTCGGCTGGCTCGACGGCGAGCCGCGCGTGATGACGCCGGACCTGATCTGCGTCATGGACAGCGTGTCGGGCGACGCGATCGGGACGGAGACGCTGCGCTACGGCCAGCGCGTCCGCGTCGTCGCGCTGCCGGCGCCGCCGGTGCTGATGACGCCGAAAGGACTGGAGCACGTGGGCCCGCGCGCGTTCGGTTACGACCTCGAGTTCACGAGCGTGTTCGCGAAGCCCGGAGCGCGAGCGTGAAGCGGATCGGCATCGACGTGGGCGGCACGAACACGGACGCCGTGCTGCTGGACGGCACGACGGTCGTGCACGCGGTGAAAACGCCGACGACGGCGGATGTGACGTCCGGCGTGACGGCGGCGCTCGAGCTTCTGTTGCGAGGTGCCTCGACGCGTCCGGCAGGAGCCAGCCCACCTTCGGTGGGAGCCGGGCCCCCACCCGTCGCTACACACATCGCCGCCGTCATGATCGGCACCACCCACTTCACCAACGCCGTCGTCCAGCGGCGCGATCTCACTCGGGTGGCCGCAGTCCGGATCGGATTGCCGGCCAGCGCATCGCTGCCGCCGTTCTGCGACTGGCCCGAAGATCTGGCGGCGCTCGTGCGCGGCGACGTCTTCATGCTGCCCGGTGGGCACGAGTACGACGGCCGGCCGATCGTGCCGTTCGACGTCAAAGGCATGCGCGACGTCGCCCGGCGCATCCGCGATTCGGGCATCCGGTCGGTCGCCGTGTCCTCGGTCTTCTCGCCGCTCGATCCGTCGTGCGAGGACGAGGCCGCGCAGATCCTCCAGCAGGAATGCCCCGACGTCGCGGTGACGCGCTCGCACGATCTGGGTCGCATCGGCCTGCTGGAGCGCGAGAACGTCGCGCTGCTCAACGCGTGCCTGCTCGAGCTGGCGCGCAAGACCACGCGGGCGTTCACCGACGCGCTGGCCGCCAGCGGCATCGCGGCGCCGCTCTACCTGACGCAGAACGACGGCACCGTGATGGTCGCGGAGGTCGCCGAGCGGTTCCCCGTGTGGAGCTTCGCATCGGGGCCGACCAACAGCATGCGCGGCGCCGCGTTCCTGTCGCGCCTCACCGACGCGCTGGTGATCGACGTCGGCGGCACCACGACCGACATCGGCGCGCTTCGTCACGGCTTCCCGCGCGAAGCGAACAACGTGGTCGAGGTCGGCGGCGTGCGCACGCTGTTCCGCATGCCCGATCTGCTGTCGCTCGGGCTCGGCGGCGGCTCGCTCGTGCGCCGGGAGCCGCTCGGCGTCGGCCCGATCTCGGTCGGCTACCAGCTCACGCAGCGCGCGCGCGTGTTCGGCGGCGAGGAGCTGACGGCCACGGACGTCGCGGTCGCGGCGGGGCTGATCGATCTCGGCGATCGGGCGCGCGTGTCGTCGCTGCCGGCCGCGCTGGTCGACGCGGCGCGCGCGCGGATGTCCGCGATGATCGAGGAGGCCGTCGATCGCATGAAGACCGAAGCGGCCGCGGTGCCGCTGATCGCCGTCGGCGGCGGCTGTTTCCTCGTGCCGGAGCGCATCGCCGGCATCTCGCAGGTGGTCCACGTACCGCACCAGTCCGTCGCCAATGCCGTCGGCGCCGCGATCGCGCAGGTGAGCGGCGAGGTCGACCAGATCTTCCAGGGCCTCACGCGCGACGCGGCGATCGCCGAGGCGCGGCGGCTCGCCGAAGCGCGGGCGGTGCAGGCGGGCGCGGACGCGGCGTCGCTCAACGTCGTCGAAGTCGAGGACCTGCCGATCGCGTACCTGCCGGGCAACTCGCTGCGCACGCGCGTGCGCGTGGTCGGCGACATCGCCGCCCGGGCCTAGGCGTGGCGACGTATCGGCGCGAGACGTTCGCGGAGCGGCCCGACACCCGCCAGGAATTCGGCCGGCTGAACGCGGCAGGCTGGCCGGCATTCCTCACCGAAGGCGACGAGTGCGGGCTGGACGACGTCTGGGACACCACGTACACGACGTTCGGCGCGTTCCAGTTCCTGCTCCGTGACGAGGCGGGCGCCGTCGTCGCCGCGGGCATGACCATCCCGTTCGTCTGGAACGGGGAGACCGCCGACCTGCCGGACAACGTGGCCACGCTGATTCGCCGCGCCGGGGACGATGTCGCCGCCGGCCGTCGGGCGAACACGCTGTCCGCGATGGCGGCGCTGGTCGATCCGGCGCAGCGCGCGCGGGGCTTGGCCACGGTGATCCTCGCGCACATGCGCGAGCTCGGCGTCGCCCACGGCCTGTCGCACTTCGTGGCGCCGGTGCGGCCGACGCTGAAGGCGCGGTATCCGCTGACGCCGATGGAGCGCTTCATCGCGTGGCGCCGGGACGACGGCACGCTGCTCGATCCGTGGCTGCGCGTGCACGAGCGGCTCGGCGCCGTCGTGCTGGGCGTCGCGCCGCGCACGATGATCAACGTCGGCACCGTCGCGCAGTGGGAAGGGTGGACGGGCATGGCGTTTCCGGACAGCGGACCGTATATCGTCGAGGGCGCGCTGCAGCCCGTGCGGATCGATCGCGACAAGGACGAAGGTCGCTACGAGGACCCCAACGTGTGGATGCGCCACCCGGATCTCGACGGCGGGAGCTGAGATGATCGCCAACTACCGGTCGACCGTGCGCAAGCCGGCGGACTTCGCGGCGTTCTGGGACGGCGTGCTGCGCGAGGCGTCCGCGATTCCACTGGAGCTCGAGCTCGTGCCCGATCCGCTGCGCACGTCCGACGACGTCGAGGTCTTCCAGGCGTTCTACACGAGCCTCGACCGCGTGCGCGTGGCGGCGTGGTACTGCCGCCCGGTGAAGCGGGCGGCGAAATCGCCCGCAGTCATGTTCATGCCCGGCTACCAGATGGATCCGCCGGTTCCCAAGGAGTGGGCGCGCAAGGGCTACGCCGCCTTGTCCGTGGCGCCGCGCGGCAAGCTGCGCAGCATGCGGCAGTTCAACCCCGGGTACCCGAATCTTCTTACGCACAACATCGTCGACCGTCACACGTACTCGTATCGCGGCTTCTACGTCGACACCTGGCGCGGCATCGACGTGCTGCTGGCGCAGCCCGAGGTCGACGCCGCGCGCATCGGCATCGCCGGCAGCAGCCAGGGCGGAGGTCTCGCGATCACGACCGCGGCCATGCGTCCGGAAGTGCGCGCCGCGTCCGCGGGCGCGCCCTACCTGTGCGGCTTCATGGACGCGATCGAGCTGACGCACACGTATCCGTACGAGGAGATCAACGACTATCTCCGGACGTATCCCGACCGGCGCGCCGCCGTGGAGCAGACCGTCGCGTACTTCGACGGGATCAACTTCGCGGATCGCATCACCTGTCCGACGATCGTCAACGTCGGATTGCAGGACAACGTCTGTCCGCCGGAGACGGGCTACGCGCTCTTCGAGCGCATCGCCGCCCGGGACAAGACGCTCCATCCATATGACGGGCACGGCCACGAAGCCGGACGGGTGAAGCACAACGCGGTCATCGATCGATTCTTCGCCCGGCACCTGCTGGGGCAGACGGTGAGTGCGTGATGGCGGCGTACTGGCCGGATACCCTCGCCGAGCTGGCGCGCTATCCGATGGCCCCGGAGATCGAGCCGCTGCCGCTGCGCAGCACGCCGTTCGCCACGCTGTACGGCGTGCGGCTGACGAGCCTCGGCCCGTGGCGCCTCTTCGGGTACCTGAGCATCCCGACCGGCAGCGGCCCGTTCCCGGCGATCTACTACGTGCCGAAGTATCAGAGCGTGCTGGAGATCATTCCGCAGGGCACCGCGAACCTGCAGCGCAGCCGCTACATCACGTTCTCGCTGGCGTCGCGCGGACAGCGCAACGCCGATTCGCCGTCGGCCGCAATGTTTCCCGGCTTGCTCACCGAGCGCATCGACGACGCGGCGTCCTACGTGTTTCGCGGCGTCGTCGCCGACAGCGTCCGCGGACTCCAGTATCTGCTGGCGCGGCCCGAGCTCGATCGCGCGCGCGTGGTGCTGGTGGGCAACGACGTCGCGCTGATCACCGCCGCGCTGGCGGACGGCGCCACGCACGTCGTGACGTCACCGGCGCTCTTTCACGACACCGCCGCGCTGGCGCCGAAGACTCACGCGTATCCGCTGGAAGAGATCAACGACTACGTGCGGGCGTTTCCGGCCCGCGCGGCCGCCATGCGTGAGACGCTCGCGCACTTCGATCTGAAGACGTTCGCGCCGCGCGTGACCGCGAAGACGCTCGTGCTGGCCGGCGCCAGGGGCTCCGCGCTCGACGCTGCCGCGCTGGCGCCGGTGACGTCGGCCCTGCGCGGTCCGGTGACCGTCTACGAATCCGAGCAGTCGAGCTTCAAGGACGGCCTGTACGCGGAGCAGTGGATGGCGGAGCAGTGCGGTATCAAGGACGTGCAGGCGATCCGGCCGGAGCACTGGAGAGAGCCATGAAGCCACGGATCGGGGATCCGAGATGAAGCCACGGATCGGCATGGTGACGATCGGACAGGCGCCGCGTGTCGACGTCGTGCCCGAGATGGCGGATCTGATCGGGCCCGGCGTCGAGATCGTCGAGCGCGGCGCGCTCGACGGCCTCACGAAGGACGCGATCGCCGGGCTGGCGCCGACCGGCGACGACGAGATCCTCGTCACACGCCTCGTCGACGGCTCCGCCGTGTTCCTCGGCAAGCCCAGGGTCACGCCGCTCGTGCAGCAGCGGATCGCCGAGCTGGAAGCGGGCGGCGTGGCGATGATCGTGCTGCTGTGCACCGGGAAGTTCAAAGGCCTCGAGGCGCGGCGGCCGTTGATCCAGCCGGATCGCGTGCTGCAGGGCGTGCTCAACGGCGTGCGCTTCCACGGCCGCCTCGGCGTCGTGACGCCGTCGGAGCGCCACGTCGAGCAGACCGGCGCGCGGTGGCGCTCGTACGGCTTCGATCCGGTGGTCGTGTCGTCGTCGCCGTATCATGCCGAGGCCGACATCGCGCGCGCCGTCGACGCCTTTCGCGCCGGGGACGTCGGCTTCGTGCTGCTCGACTGCATGGGCTTCCGTCGCGAAGCCCGCGAGGCGCTGTCCCGCGCACTCGGCGTGCCGGTCGTCGTCGCCAACCTGCTCGTCGCGCGCGTCGTGGCCGAGCTGGCCGGCAGCCGATGAGACATCCTGTGGCAAGGCCGAGGCGCGCCACGGCTCCGCCGGGGCGCGTCCGAGCGAGGGGGGTCTGGGGGCCATGTCGGGGCCCCCAGGACGATTGATGGGCAAGCGCATCGCGATCGTCCATCACGCCGACCGTCGCACCGACGTGATGATGCCGTACGCCCCGGCGATCGTCGTGCGGCGCGGCCAGCTCGTGTTCGTGTCCGGCGTCACCGCCGCCGCCGTCTATCACAGCCATCCGCATCGCGACGAGGAGTTCGACCTGCCGAAGACGATGCTGGAGCAGGCGCGCCTCGCGATGGAGAACTTGAAGAAGACGCTGGAGTCCGCCGGCTGCTCGATGGCCGATCTCGTCTCGGCGACGCGCTATCTCACCGACGTGAACGAGCAGGACGATCTCAACCGCGTGTGGGCGCACTACCTCGCCGGCCACCTGCCGACGACGACCACGGTCGAAGTCTCCCGGCTCGCCACGCACGCCAACTGCAAGGTCGAGATCAGCGCAATCGCCGTGACCGAGGCGCCCGTGGCGGAGCCTGCGCGCCGCCGGCCCGCCGCGCGCCCCGGGGAAAG
>JADMIO011631555.1_pt1 | contig 31786 bp, 14 predicted proteins | sample 8958161 | NCBI WGS metagenome assembly JADMIO01 (sample SAMN16585339, study PRJNA669376) | soil metagenome | isolation source: Crop rotation soil | place: USA: Cullars Rotation, Alabama | collected 2011 | reverse complement strand
TCCGATTTTTCGCTGATGGATACCGCCAATGGTTCCAAAAATTACCAGCAACCATATTTGATCAATGAGACTTTGGCCAAGAAACTCGGCTGGACGCCGGAGCAGGCGATCGGTAAGATCGTTTCCAAAGGTGATGCCGGTCCGGTGATGGGCGTGGTAAAGGATTTTAATTTCAGCAGCCTGCATGATCCCATCGGCCCATTGCTGATATTTCTTGGCCGCGGTTTTTCCCGCGATTTTATGATCCGTATCAATGCAGCCGATGTACAACAAACGATCGGCAAATTGGAGATGGTTTGGAAACAACGCATCACGGATATCCCTTTCAAGTATCATTTCCTGGATGATGATTACAATCGCCTTTATCTCGCGGAGCAACGCAGTTCTTCCTTGTTTGGTGTTGCTGCGGGAACCGCCATCATCCTGGCTTGTTTGGGTTTGTTTGGCCTTGCCGCTTTCACCACTGTGCAACGTACCAAGGAGATCGGTATCCGCCGCGTGCTGGGTGCCAATATCGCCAGCATCATCATGTTGGTAGCAAAGAATTTTTTACAACTGATCGGCGTGGCGATCCTGATCGCCGTGCCGCTTGCCTGGTGGGCCGGCGATAAATGGTTGCAGGACTTTGCGTTCCGCATACCGGTAAGTCCATCGGTATTTGTGCTCACCGCAGTTGTGACAGCCCTGATCGCATTGTGCACCGTGGGGTATCATTCTGTAAAGGCAGCCTTGCTAAAACCAGTGAAAACCCTGCGGACAGAATAATCTTAAACAAATTTTTATAAACCTCTGATAAAATAAAAAAAGAAACCATCGTTCATGATCAAGAATATTTTAAAAGTCGCCTTCCGTAATCTTTTACGCAGTAAAGGATTTTCGGTCATCAATATCAGCGGACTGGCCATCGGTATGGCCAGCGCCATCATCATTTTGTTGTGGATCTACAACGAAGTGAGCTATGACCGCTTTCATGTACAGAAAGATAACTTGTATGAGTTGTGGAACCGCGGTTCTTATAGCGGCAAACTGCAGTGCTGGGATAATACACCACCCGTGATGGGCCCCGCAGTAAAGCAGGAATATCCTGAAGTGACCGATGTAACCAGGATCTATTCACGTTGGTATGTGACACGTGCCGGTGAACAAAAGATATCCTCTTCCGCCATCATTACCGATGCAGCTTTTTTATCGATGTTTAGTTTTCCGCTGTTGCAGGGAGATCCCAAAAGTGCATTGAATAATATTTATTCGATCGTGATCACGGAAAAGATGGCCAAAAAAATGTTTGGCACAACCGATGCGATGAACAAGACCATCACCATCGATAATGATCATTTCACCGTGACCGGTGTGATGAAGAACCCGCCTGTAAACAGTTCTATGGATTTTGAATTTATATTGCCCTGGGCCTACATGGAAAAACAAAATGGAAAGGATGAAAGCTGGGAAAACAACGGTGTGCAAACCTATATCCAGGTAAAACCCAGCACCAATATCGCTGCGCTGGGTGAAAAGATAAAAACCATTTCACAAAAACATTCCGGAGGCAAAGTGGAGGAGGAGGTCTTCCTGCATCCCATGACGAAAATACATTTGTATTCAAATTTTGAAAATGGGAAAATAGCCGGCGGCCGCATCGAAACGGTGCGTCTCTTTGGCCTTATTGCCGCGTTTATTTTGCTGATCGCCTGTATCAATTTTATGAACCTGAGTACAGCGCGCAGCGAAAAACGTGCAAAGGAAGTCGGCATCCGCAAAGTGGCCGGTGCAGGAAAACGCCTACTCATCGGCCAGTTTATCGGCGAGTCGATCATCATCGCGTTTATAGCCGGTATATTGGCTTTGTTGTTGGTGCAACTGGCCCTGCCTTCATTTGACAGGCTCGTGGCTAAAGAACTTGTGCTACCTTATAGCAATCCTGCTTTCTGGACGGTCTTCTTATTATTCATTGTATTGACCGGGATCGTTTCCGGCAGTTATCCCGCCTTCTTTTTATCTTCTTTTAAACCCGCCACTGTTTTGAAGGGTACGTTTAAAAAAGTAAATGCGGCATTGAACCCACGCAAGGTACTGGTGGTATTGCAATTCAGCTTTGCTATCACGCTGGTGATCTGTACCATAATGGTGACGCAACAGATCAGGTATGCGCAGGATCGTGAAACAGGTTACAACCGCGATAAAGTAGTATACCATTGGGCCACGGGTGATATGGGTAAAAATTATGAACTGCTGAAAAATGAACTGATCAATTCAGGAGTAGCCAGTTCGGTCACAAAAACCATGTCGCCTTTAACATCCATCATGAGCGATACCTGGGGGATTGGATGGGAAGGCAAAGCTGTCAATGATAAAACCGATTTCGACCGGTTTAGCGAAGACGAAGGTTTGGTGAAGACCGCTGGTTTTAAATTGCTGCGTGGCCGCGATATGGACCTTAAAAGTTTCCCTACCGATTCTTCCGCTATGATCATCAATGAATCTGCAGCAAAGGCTATGGGCTTTAAGGATCCGATCGGTCAAACCGTAAAAGATGGTAACCTGACCTTTCATATCATCGGTGTCGTAAAGGATTTTGTGATCGGTTCGCCTTATCATGATTTTAAACCGGTTGTTATCGAAGGCATACAAAGCGGCTATAATGTAGTGACCATGCGTTTGTCGGGCAGGCAAAATACTGCGCAGGCATTGACAATGATGGGCGAGATCTTTAAAAAGTACAACCCGGATTATCCTTTCGAATATCATTTTGTGGATGCGGACTATGCACTGAAGTTTGACGATACGCAACGCATTGCCACGCTGACGGCCCTCTTTGCCGGTCTTACCATTTTTATTTCCTGTCTTGGCCTTTTTGGTTTAGCAGCTTATATGGCTGAAAACCGTGTGAAAGAGATCGGTGTACGCAAGGTATTGGGCGCATCCGTAACAAATATTACCGCATTGTTGTCAAAGGATTTTCTTCGCCTGGTGGTGATCGCTATCCTGATCGCTTCGCCCATTGCCTGGTATGCCATGGATACCTGGCTAAAAGATTTCTCTTACCGCATCAATATGCAATGGTGGGTATTTGGCGTAGCCGGATTGCTATCGGTGGTGGTATCATTGATCACGGTAAGTTTCCAGGCGATCAAAGCGGCCGTGGCCAACCCGGTGAAAAGTTTGCGGACACAGTAACCGATCGGGATATTGCTGTTCGTTGTCAATTGTCAAAATAACAACCCGAAATCATAGTCATATGCTTAAAAATTATTTTAAAACAGCCTGGCGAAACCTGGCCGGTAACAAGTTTTACAGCGCCATCAATATAACGGGACTAGCGATCGGCCTGGCCGTGGGCATCATGGTATTGATGTGGGTGAATGATGAATCAAGCTATGATCAGTTTCACAGCAATGCCGAGCAAATTTACAAGATCAATTCTCACCTGGGCACGGGGTCCAGCGCACAGGTATGGACAGGTTCCCCGGCACCACTGGCGGTTTACAGCAAACAATCCATCCCGGAAGTAAAGGAGGCTGTCCGTATAAAAGGCAATGGTCAGCAATTGTTGCTCAACTATGGTGAACACAAATTTGTGGAGACTGGCAGCGCCTATGTGGATCCATCATTTTTTAAGGTATTTGATTTCCATTTAAAGAAGGGTAATGCAGCAAAGCCATTTATAGATGACCAGTCGATCGTGATCACCGAGTCTACATCGAAAAAATATTTTGGTGATGAAGAAGCGATCGGTAAGACCATCCTGCAGGATGGCAAGTTCAATTTCCAGGTAAGTGGTGTGATCGAAGATTTCCCGGAGAATTCCAGCATCCGCTATGATATCCTTTTCCCCATGAGTCTTTTTGCAAAGAACTTTGGCGGCAATGGTGCGTGGAAGACCATTGATGAGGACCTGGGCAATTTCCAGTATGATATTTTTCTGCAATTGCAGAAGGGCGCCTCTTCAGACCTGGTAGCAAAAAAGGTAACCAAACTGTATTGGGAACATCGCCCCGGCGAAAACCCCAATGACGGATTTTATACTTTACAATCCTTGCCTTCCATGCACCTGGTGGCTGCTGATGGCAACACCGGCGCCTTGCAAACAGTACGTATATTTTTAATCGTATCTATCCTTATCCTGCTCATCGCCTGTATCAATTATGTAAACCTTTCCACCGCAAGGTCGATGTTGCGTTCCAAGGAAGTGGGTGTTCGCAAGATAATCGGCGCCGGCAGGTACCAGCTTTTCTTCCAGTTTATCATTGAATCAGCCTTGTTGTTTTCATTTGCTTCTTTATTGGCTTTTGCCCTGATCTGGTTGCTGTTGCCTTTGTACAACGATCTTTCAGGCAAGCATTTGCTGTTTAGTCTTACTGATAAAAATGTTTGGTGGGTAGTAGGTTGCACCATTCTCGGCACTTTGGCGCTGGCGAGTATCTATCCTGCCATCATGTTGTCATCCTTTAAACCCATCCAGGTATTGAAAGGAAAACTGTCATTGGGTATCGGTAATCACTCTTTTAGAAAAGTACTGGTCGTAACACAGTTTGTGTTTTCGGTTGGACTGATCATCGGTATCATCGTTATCACCAACCAGTTAAAATATGTACGGGAAAAAGACCTGGGTTATAATCGCGAGTATGTTTTTTCATTTGCCATGACAGGCGCTGTGCATGACCATTATGATGCGGTCCGCAATCAGCTTTTGCAAGAGCATGGTGTGTTAGAAGTAGCTTCTTCGGATAATGGCGTGGTGGGCACCGGCTCTACCACGGGCGATACAGACTGGGATGGCAAGGCACCGGGCACTTCCTTTCTGATTCATCCCAATAGCATCGATAAAGATTTTATTCCCCTGCTGAAAATGCAACTGGTAGCCGGCAGCAACTTCACCGGTTCCAAATCGGATTCCATGCATTTTATCCTGAATGAAACGGCGGTTCGGCAAGCGGGCATCAAGGACCCTATCGGGAAAACTTTCACGCTTTGGCAAACCAAGGGCATCATTACCGGCGTGGTGAAGGATTTTAATTTTGCTTCATTAAAACAAGCCATCGAACCAGCCATTTTTTATTACCAGCCACCTAACTGGACCATCTTTATCAAAACCACCGGCAAAGATGCACCCGCTGCAATCGCCGGCGCCACAAAGGTTTGGAAGAACTATTCGGCTGAATTTCCTTTTAATTATTCTTTTTTAGACGATCAATTTGATAAGCTCTACAAAGCCGATCAGCGCATGGGCGCCTTGTTCAATGTATTTGCATTGGTTGCTATCGTAATATCCTGCCTCGGACTTTTCGGTTTGGCAACTTACACCGCACAGGTAAAAAGAAAAGAGATCGGCATCCGGAAAGTATTGGGCGCAAGCGTGCAAAATATCACCGGCTTACTGGCCAGGGAATTTGTTGTATTGGTTCTGATCGCCATCCTGATCGCCTCGCCGCTGGCCGGCTGGTTTACCCATCACTGGCTGCAGGACTTTGTGTACCGCACTCAGCTCAGCTGGTGGATGTTTGTGATGGCCGGTATCGCTGCGTTGTTGATTGCGTTGATCACTGTTAGCTTCCAGGCCGTCAAGGCAGCTATCGCTAACCCGGTAAAAAGTTTAAGATCTGAATAATGATTGCTGATTATAAAAACCTAAAACAATTTTTATGCTTAAAAACTATGTGAAGATCGCCTGGCGAAACCTGCAAAAAAGCAAGGGCTATGCATTCATCAACATTGGTGGCCTTGCCATTGGTATGGCTGTGGCCTTGTTGATCGGTTTATGGATCTGGGATGAGTTATCCTTTGATTCTTCTTATAAGCAACATAAGCGCCTGGCGCAGGTGATGGTGGTACAAACCATGCAGGGGGAAACGGAGGCGGGGGAATCGATAGCCATGCCGCTGGCAGATGCCTTGCGCACCGGTTACGCCAGTGATTTCAAATATGTATCACTTTCTTCTTCGGATGATAATTACCTTTTGACCGTTGGTGATAAGAAGATCAAGGGCACCGGGCGTTGGGTGCAACATGATTTTCCCGAAATGTTTTCGCTGAATATGATCAGTGGAAAGAAAGACGCATTAACCGATCCGTCATCTGTGTTGTTGTCTAAAACCCTTGCCCGGTCAATATTTGGTGATGCCGGGCCTTTGAACAGAACCATCCGCATCAACAATGAATATGTGATGAAGGTAGCGGGTGTATATGAAGATATGCCCCGTAATTCAAGTTTTTATGAATCACAACTTTTGCTGGCCTGGGATAATCCGCAGAACTGGCGGAATAAACAAAAGGACTGGACCAACCACTGCGGGTTGATGTACGTTGAACTCACAGAACAGGCGGCATTTGAGACTACCGGTGCAAAAATAAAAAATGTACCCACACCGCATGTCGACGACTGGAAAGAAGAAGCCATGCTGAACCCACTCGATAAAGCGCATTTGTACAATCAGTTCGAAAATGGTAAAGCAGCAGGTGGCCGTATACAGTTTGTATGGCTGTTTGGGATTATCGGCACATTTGTGTTGTTGCTCGCCTGTATCAATTTTATGAACCTCGCTACCGCCCGCAGCGAGAAGCGTGCCAGGGAAGTGGGCATCCGCAAAGCGATTGGTTCCCTGCGTTCGCAACTGGTTGGGCAATTTTTAACAGAGTCTGTGCTGATCGCATTCATGGCATTGGTGCTGGCGATCGGGATCGTGCAGTTGTCACTTCCATTTTTCAACGATTTGGCTGACAAAGAAATGTCGATCACCTGGAGTAACCCGGCTTTTTGGGTGATGACAATCGGCTTTACATTATTTACCGGGCTCATCTCTGGAAGTTATCCCGCCTTCTACCTATCGGCATTTCAACCCATTAAAGTGTTGAAAGGGATGTTCCGTACGGGCCGGTTTGCATCAATGCCACGCAAGGTATTAGTGGTGGTACAGTTCACTGTGTCAATCACGCTTATCATCGGCACCATCATTGTTTTTCAGCAGGTACAGCATGCAAAGGATCGTCCTGTTGGATACAACCGCGACGGGCTTATCAGCATGCCTTTGGCCAGTGGTTTCTATGGTCACTATAATGCTATACGCAACGATATGTTGCAGACCGGTGTTATAGTAGATATGGCTGAATCATCACAGCCCGCTACTTATTTCAATAATAACAACAGCATTGGCTGGACTGGAAAAGACCCGGGCCTTACCGTTTTCTTCAGGGATGTAAATGTGACCTATGATTTTGGTAAAACGATTGGTTGGACCATCAAAGAAGGCCGTGATTTTTCGAGGGATTTCGCTACTGACACAGCCGCGGCCATTCTTAACGAATCGGCTGCAAAAGTGATCGGTCTGAAAGATATTGTGGGACAAACTATTACCTATAATGGCGATAAGCAATACAGGGTAGTAGGCATCGTGAAAGATATGGTCACACAATCGCCTTACGACAAAATGGAACCTTCCGTGTTTTTTTGCGATAGCTGGATGGGGCTGATTACGGCAAGGATAAAACCCGGTGTGCCAGTGGGCGCCGCTTTGGCTAAAGTTGAGACAATATTTAAAAAATACAATCCGGAAATACCTTTCGAGTATAGATTTTTGGACGATGACTATGCAAGGAAATTCTCAGGCGAAGAAAGAATAGGTAACCTGGCTACCGTTTTTGCAGTACTTGCGGTATTTATTTCCTGCCTCGGTTTGTTTGGACTCGCCTCCTTTGTAGCCGAACAACGCACGCGAGAAATTGGTGTACGTAAAGTGCTGGGTGCTTCGGTGTTTAGTCTCTGGAAAATGTTGTCAAAAGATTTTGTGACCCTTGTAGTTATCGCCTGTGTTGTGGCTGCACCTGTAAGCTGGTATTTGCTGGCCGAATGGTTACAGAATTACCAGTATCATGCAACTATTTCCTGGTGGGTATTTATTGCAACGGCTTTTGGTGCGATGATGGTCACTTTGTTTACCGTTAGTTTCCAGGCGATCAAAGCTGCATTGACTAACCCTGTGAAGAGTCTGCGTTCGGAATGATCAGGTATAACGGCTAAGGATATGCGCTGTAAATAAAAGCCTGGTCTTGTAAAAATAAAACTACCTTTTTTTTTATAACCCAATAATTACAAGTTATGAATTGGAGCATGTTAAAGAACGCATTCAAGATTTCCTGGCGCAACCTGTTAAGGGACCGGCAGTTTACATTTCTCAACCTGCTGGGCCTTTCAACCGGGCTCGCCTGCACCTTCCTGATATACCTGTGGGTAGCAGACGAAAAAAGTGTTGATACATTTAACCAGGATGACCAGCGACTTTACCAGGTGATAAAGACCGCGCCCAATTCGGATGGTACCATCTCCACTTTTTCATCCACACAGGGCCGACTGGCAGAATCGATGGCCAAACAATTACCCGAAGTGGAGTACGCAGTGGCGGTAAGGCCACAGGACCTGGGCATCCTTTCTATTGGCGATAAATATGTAAAGGCGCGCTCACAGTTTGTGGACAAGGATTTTTTTAAAATATTCTCTTATCAGGTCATCGAAGGAAACAGGGACAATGTACTCGCAGACAAGTATGGAATTATTTTATCGGACCAGCTGGCATTAAAAATATTTAATACAACCAGCGGTCTTATCGGCAAAACAATGTTTTGGAACCGTGGCGAATTTACCGGTTCGTATAAGGTTGCCGGTGTTTTCAAGGCGCCTCCGGCAAATGCAACGGAACAATTTGATTTATTGTTTACCTATGAAGTGTACGACAGCAAGGAAGGCGAGGACCTGTCCTTTTGGGGAAGTAACGGGGTGTACACATTTATCACATTAAAGCCAGGTACCGATGTCGGCCAGTTTAGTAAAAAGATAAAAGATTTTACAAAAGATAAGATCAGGTCGTTGTACAAAGATGACGGGCTATTGAAATGGGAGGGCGATGTAATGATCCAGCGTTTTTCAGACAGGTATCTATACAACCGGTACGACAACGGTGTGCAAGCGGGTGGCAGGATCGAGTATGTAAAACTTTTTTCCATCATTGCCATTTTTATACTGGTGATCGCCTGTATCAATTTTATGAATTTATCAACGGCCAGGGCAGCCGGTCGTATGAAGGAAGTGGGTATAAAAAAAGTGGTGGGCGCCAGCCGTTCTTCGCTTATTCTTCAATACATGGGAGAATCCATGCTGATGAGCTTTTTATCACTGGCGATGGCCATCCTGCTGGTGCAATTATTACTGCCTGCTTTTAAACAAATTACGGGCAAGGAACTTGTACTGACATTAAACTTCCATCTTGCACTTGTGGTTATCGGTATCACGATCATTACCGGGCTTATTGCGGGGAGCTATCCCGCACTCTACCTTTCCGGATTTAAACCGGTGTTGGTATTGAAAGGAAAATTTTCCACTTCGGCAGGTGAGAATTGGGTACGCAAAGGGCTGGTGGTGTTCCAGTTCTCCATCTCCATCGTATTGATCGTTTCCGTACTGGTCGTTTATCGCCAGATGAAGCTGATACAGAACACCAATCTTGGGTTTAATAAAACTAATATCATTCATTTTACCGATGAAGGAAAATTAAAAAATAGTCGCGACGCATTTTTAACAGCCGCGAAAAATATACCCGGTGTCATCAATGCTTCTGCCGCCGATGGCGACCTGTTTGGCAGAGCGGGGCATGGAGGAGGTGGTATCGATTGGGAAGGTAAAGATCCGAACCTGGGCATTGAATATTATGGCATCGGGGTGGATTATGATTTTATCGAGCTGATGGGATTGAAGATGGCTGAAGGCAGGGCCTTTTCAAGGGCCTATGGATCCGATAGTTCAAAAGTGATCTTTAATGAGGCGGCTATTGCAGCCATGCACATCAAAGACCCGATCGGTAAAACGGTGTCGCTTTGGGGCAAAAAAAAGCAGATTATTGGTATTGCAAAAGATTATCATTTTGAATCATTGTATAAAAAGGTTGGGCCCGCTTTTTTTACCTGCACCGCCGATAATGGTGATGGCGTTAACCTGCTGGTTAAGATAAAAGCAGGTAACGAAAAAAACACGCTTGCGAATATCGAATCATTGTACAAAACCTATAACCAGGGGCTGGCCTTCGATTATAAATTTATGGATGAAGATTACCAGGCATTGTATGCATCGGAACAGCGGGTGGCAGTATTGTCGCGCTATTTTGCCGTCATTGCAATCCTGATCTCCTGCCTGGGGCTTTTCGGACTGGCGGCTTTTACGGCGCAAAAAAGACGCAAAGAAATTGGTATCCGCAAAGTGATCGGCGCCAGTGTCAATAACCTGGCACTCATGTTATCAGGGGATTTTATCAAACTTGTGCTGGTGGCATTGCTGATCGCCTTCCCGCTGGCCTGGTGGGCCCTAAACCAATGGCTGCAAAATTTTGCATACCGTGTAAATATTGGCGCGGATGTTTTTGTATTATCGGCCATCGCGATATTACTGATCACTTTACTGACGATCAGTTACCAGGCCATTAAATCGGCGCTTATGAACCCTGTTTCCAGTTTGCGAACAGAATAAATTTATTGATTGTTGCAGGATAGCCAATAGTAATAAAACGATATGTCAGGAACGAAGTGACGTTATCAAATAATTTCTTTAAAAAGCACACACCATAAACTGCGTATATGTTTAAAAATTATCTCACCATCGCCTTCCGGTCCATCCTGAAGAACAAGGTATTCTCTACCATCAATGTACTGGGACTTGCGATCGGTATTAGTGCTTCGCTGGTGATCTACCTGCTGGTAACCTATCATTTCAGTTTTGACAAATTTGAGAAGGATGGTGACCGTATCTACCGGGTCGTATCCGATTTTAATTTTTCAGGCGAAGAATACCATAACTCCGGTGTGATGATACCTATGGCGGGTGCTATCCGCAGCGAAGTACCGGGTGTGGAGGTAGTGGCGCCCTTTTATACATGGGATAGCTATACCAAGGTAAGCGTACCCATTGCGGGCACGGAGCGCCGTACCGATTTTAAACGGCAAGCAGGGATTATTTTCGCGGATTCATCTTTTATGCGAATGATCGGTTATAGCTGGGTGGCCGGTAATTTGGGCAGTTCGCTTTCCCAACCTTCGCAGGTGGTGCTAACAGCTTCAAACGCAAAACTTTATTACCCGGATCTTGCACCGGCGCAAATGATCGGCAAAGAGATTTACCTGAATGATACGGTGCGTGTGATTATCAGTGGTGTGGTAAAAGATATAGCGGTCAACACCGACTTTACGTTTAAAACATTCGTGTCAAGGGCCACGCATGAGCATACCAGTTTGCGCCCGCAGGACTGGGATAGCTGGGATAATACCAATGGCGCTTCACAACTATATGTAAAATTATCGCCTGGCACAAAAGCCAAACAGGTTGAAGCCGGCATGGCTTCGCTGTTTAAGAAATACCATAAGGCTGACCCGGATGACCACAGCACCACCCAACATTCGTTGCAGCCCTTGAGCGATGTGCATTTCAACAGCACCTATAGCACATACGATCTGCCGCTGGCAAATAAACCAACATTATATGGATTGCTGGCCGTGGCGGCATTTTTATTATTGCTGGCCTGTATCAATTTTATCAACCTTACCACGGCGCATGCGACACAGCGCGCCAAAGAAATTGGCATCCGGAAAACAATGGGCAGCTCCAGGCTGCAGTTGATCCTGCAGTTTTTAAGCGAAACGTTTTTGCTTACGCTGGTAGCCACTGTGCTGTCGGTTGCTTTAACGCCGCTTATCTTAAAAGCCTTTGCCAGTTTTATACCAAAGGAACTGCATTTTAGTTTGTTCGCCCAACCCGGCCTGTTGTTGTTCCTGCTTGCCTTGTTGCTGGTAGTAACCTTGCTATCGGGTTTCTATCCTTCATTGGTGTTATCGGGCTACCGGCCCGTGCTGGTGTTAAAGAACCAGGCTTATACCAATACCGGCAAAACAAGAAGGGCCTGGCTGCGAAAATCTTTGTCCGTTTCCCAGTTCGTTATTGCACAGGTCTTTATCATGGCCACTATCCTGGTGAGTAAACAGATCACCTTTTCACTCAGCAAGGACCAAGGATTTAAAAAAGAAGCCATCCTCTATTTCAACACCAATTTTTATGATACAGTAAGAACCAACAAAGGCACATTGGTAGATAAATTAAAAGCTATTCCGGAGATCGCCATGATCAGTGTTTGCACCAATCCGCCGTCTTCCGGGAGTACCTGGAGCGGTACGATGAAATACAATGATGGCGGCAAGGAAATAGAAACAGATGTGAACCAGAAGTATGCAGATACCAATTACCTGAAACTGTATGGACTGAAGTTGCTCGCCGGTGAAAATATAACGGCATCGGATACCGTAAATGCTTTTATCATCAACGAAACCTATGCACATATTCTTGGCTTCCGGCAACCAGCCCAGGCAATCGGGAAAAATATTGTATGGAGCGGGAAGAAAATACCTATACGCGGGGTGGTGGCGGATTTCAACCAGCGTTCCCTGCACGAACCCATCAAACCCCTGGTGATCGGCAGCTGGTCGGGCAACCAGCGCAATATCAGCATCCTGTTGCAACCGCAAAATGCGGCCGGCACCACCTGGAAAACTGCCATCGCCAAAATAGAAAAAAGCTGGAAAGAAGTGTATCCCAAGGATGATTTTGAATACAGTTTTTTTGATGAAGACATTGCAAAATATTATACCGAAGAACAGCATATTTCCAGCCTGCTGATGTGGGCCACGGGACTGGCGGTATTTATCAGTTGTCTTGGCTTGCTGGGGCTCGCTATTTATACCACCACGCAACGGGCTAAAGAGATCGGTGTAAGAAAAGTATTGGGCGCTACAGTGGTGCAGGTCGTTACCATCATTACAAAGGAATTCATTTTGCTGATCGTGATCGCATTTGTGATTGCGGCGCCCCTGGCCCTGCTGGGTATGGACCAATGGCTGCGCAACTTTGCATATCGCACCACGATCAGCTGGTGGATATTTTTGATCGGCGGAGTTACGATGATATTGATCGCCTTGCTGACGCTTAGTTTTCAAACCATTAAGGCGGCTACAACCAACCCGGTGAAGAGTTTGAGAACGGAATAATAGCGACATATTGGTCTACTATCATTCTTGCAAAAGTAAAAGAAATTGTATGCTTAGAAATTACTGGAAAATCGCCTGGCGTACGATGACGAGAAATAAGATCTTCTCGTTTATCAATATCACCGGTCTGACGATTGGCATCACCGGTTTTTTGCTGATTGCCTTGTACATATTTGATGAGCTCACTTTTGATGGTCTGCATAAAAATGCCAATAATATTTATCGTGTAATAGAAAGCAAGACATCTGCCGAAGGCAAGACAGCAAAAACAACCGGTACGGGTTACCAGGTATCTGTAAAAGGAGGGACCGATCTGCCGCAAATAAAAGATGCGGCGCGACTGGCATATTTTGGAAGGGCCAATGTCGCCGCCATCGAAAACAAAAATGTTTTTTACGAGGATTTTATCATTGGCAGCCCCGGTTTTCTGACCGTTTTCGATTTTTCTTTGATCGAAGGCGATCGCCACTCCGCGTTAACGGCTCCTCATTCGGTAATTCTTACAGAAGAGATGGCACAAAAGCTTTTTGGCACTACCCATGCCGAAGGGAAATCATTAAAGACCGACCGGGATTCTGCTCCTTTCCTGGTGACGGGTGTTTTCAAAAACTTCCCGGTGAATTCGAGTATCTCCTTTAACCTGTTGTTTTCCGAATCGAGCATCACCAATGATGAATTCAAAAAGTTTATCGGCTCAGATTGGAACTCCGGCGCTTTCTCCACCTATTTTTTATTGGATAATAAAGCCAATGCAGACAGGACAGCAGCAGGTTTGAACGCTTTGGTTACCGCGAACCATAGAGCCAATGCCGGAGAGAAGACCGTGATCCAGTTACAGGCATTAAAAAAGATCCATTTCTATTCGGAAGATATCGATGGATACTCAGGCACGAAGGGCAGCATCACTTATGTGTACGTGTTTTTTATCGTTGGCTTTTTTGTGTTGTTTATCGCCTGCATCAATTACATGAACCTTGCCACCGCCAGGTTTACCAGTCGTACGAAGGAGATCGGTGTGCGCAAAGTGTCCGGTGCGTTAAAAAGAAATCTTATCACCCAGTTTTTGTCAGAGGCTTTGTTGGTCACCTTACTTTCCAGTGCGGCCGCCATTACGCTTACCAAAATTTTATTACCAGGCTTTAATTCTTTTACGGGTAAGCAATTGACATTGGGCGCCGCTACCGATTACAGGGTATGGGTAGGGATAGCGTTGGTGGTGATCGTGGTCAGCCTGTTATCCGGTTTGTATCCGGCCATGTTCCAATCAGGGTTGAAGCCACTATCGCTTTTAAAAAATAAAGTGCAGCCACGTAAATGGAATATCTCCCTGCGCCGTTCGCTGGTGGTTTTCCAATTCACGCTTTCTATCATTATGATCATCGCCACCATGGTGGTGTATTATCAAATGAAGTATATCGACAAAAAGGATATGGGCTTTAAAAAAGATCAGTTGGTGGTGATTGACATTAACAGCGGCAAAGTGAGACGGAGCGCAGAAACTATCAGGAGTGAGTTCGCCAAATTATCACAGGTGGCAAACACAACGGTTACATCGAGGGTACCGGGAGAATGGAAAAACATACCGACTGTAAAAGCAAAAAAAGAAGCTGCAGCACAAGGCAATGATATGTTTTTTTTAGGCGTCGATGCTGATTTTTTAAAGACCTATGATATTGCATTAATAAAGGGGAGGAATTTTTACGCCGGCAGCCTGGCCGATTCTTCCTCCGTAATGATCAATGAAACCGCCGCAAAAGAATTGGGCATTACAGAACCATCAGGTCAGCGGATAACCATTCCTGCTGCAAACTTTGGCGGCGATATTGCCGTGCTTGAACACCCACTCACGGTATCCGTAGTGGGCATCGTAAAGGATTTTAATTTTCAATCCCTGCACGAATCGCTTGCACCAATGGTGCTTGGGTTTCAGAACAACCCCATTCAAAGTATCGATTATTTCACTGTGCGGCTTGACAAGGGTGATGCCAGTAAAACACTGGAAGAAATGAATGGCATACTGCATGGCATAGACCAGCATCACTTGTTTGAGTACCATTTTCTCGATCGCCAGTGGGAATTGTTTTACAGGGAAGATAAAATAAGACAGACCATTTTTCTCGTGATAGCTGCGCTGGCAATTTTTATCGCCTGCCTTGGTTTGTTTGGGCTCTCCACTTATGCTGCTGAACAACGTATAAAAGAGATCGGTATCCGCAAGGTACTTGGTGCAGGTGTTCAGCATATCGTGCTCATGCTGTCGGGAGATTTTTTAAAACTGGTATTGATAGCGGCGGTGACAGCCTTTCCCATCGCCTGGCTTTCGATGCACCAATGGTTAAAAGGCTTTGCCTACCGTATCGATATTGAATGGTGGGTATTTGCGCTTGCAGGAGTACTTGCGGTTGCAATAGCAATGGCTACTATTAGTTTCCAGGCCATCAAAGCGGCGATGACCAACCCGGTAAAAAGTTTGAGAACGGAATAAGCGTATCTAAAGTTAGCTGTATGATAAAAAATTATTTAAAGATCGCCTTCAGGAACCTTGTTCGTCACAAAGCGTATTCTTTGCTGAATATTTCCGGGCTGGCCATTGGTATGGCCTGCAGCATATTGATTCTCTTATGGGTAAACGATGAATTGAGCTTCGACCGGTTCCATGCCAATGCCAATGAAATTTATCGGCTGACCTGTAATGCCGGAGATTTTAACGCAGCCGTATCACCTGCCGGTATGGGCGAAGGTTTGCAAAAAGATATGCCGGAGATAAAAGCTTGCGTAAGAGTGAGCAAAACCTCTACCAACCTTTTTGAAGTGGGTAACAACAAATTTGAGGAAAAACGGGCGTTCTTTGTGGATTCCAATTTTTTACAGGTGTTTGATTTTCGCCTGCTAAAGGGTAACCCGGTTACGGCGCTGCAACGTCCGGATGGCATCCTGATCACGGAAGAAATGGCGAAGAAATATTTTGGAAGTGAAGAAGCCCTGGGGAAAACAATCAAAAGAGATAACAGCGAGAATTTTACTGTTACCGGGATACTGGCCGATCCTCCGTCGAATTCACATTTGCAGTTCGACTTTATTCTGCCAATGTCTTCCATCACAGATAAAGTTGACGACCTGAAAGATAAGGCCTGGAACAGATTTAATTTTTACACCTACCTGCAATTTGATAAAAACATAAATTCCACGCCGGCGGGGCTCGCAAAACTTACGCAACGCATAAAACAAATTTATACACCGCACAATCCAACTATGCAGGTAGACTTTCACCTGCAACCGCTTACGGCCATTCACCTGCATTCCAGCCTGCAGATCGATTTGCCGGGGCATGGCAACGAACAGTATGTCAACATTTTTTTTATAGTGGCTTTATTTATTATCGCCGTTGCCTGTATCAACTTTATGAACCTGGCCACCGCACGTTCCGCCCGCAGGGCGAAAGAAGTAGGATTGCGCAAAGTGGTAGGCGCCGGCCGTTTGCAGTTGATCGCACAATTCCTGGGTGAATCGATGATCATTTCATTTTTGTCTTTATTGATTGCGGTTGGTGTCGTTTTCCTGCTGCTGCCTGCCTTTAACCATCTCGCAGAAAAGGAGCTTAGCTTTCATTTGCTAAATGGGAAAATGCTGCTCATGCTGCTTTCGATCGCGGGCATCACCGGGTTGTTGTCTGGTTGTTATCCTGCCTTATTTCTATCAGGCTTCCGGCCGATCAAAGTGTTGAAAGGGAAGATCAATGTGGCCGGTGGCAACCTATGGTTCCGCAACGGGCTGGTGGTATTGCAATTTGTGGTGTCGATCGTGTTGTTGGTGGGCACGGCTGTGGTATATCGCCAGTTGAATTTTATCAAAGACAAGAACCTCGGTTTTGAAAAATCGAACCTTTTGTATATGCCGATGACCGGCGATATGTGGGGCAAGCAACAGGCTTTGAAAGCGGGGCTGCAACAGAATACATTGACCAGCGAATTTTCCATCATTTCCGAATTGCCTACCCAGCCGGTATCAGGCAATATCGATGTGCAATGGGAAGGCAAGGCACCCAATTCGCAGATCGTGATACCATCCATGGATGTGGATGAAAATTTTATTGATGTTTTTAAAATGAAAATACTCACCGGTCGTGGTTTTTCAAAGGCTTTCAAGGGAGATAGTTCCAACTTTGTGATCAATGAAAAGGCGATGGAGGTAATGGGTATGAATGAGAAAAATGCAGTTGGTAAAAGTCTTGTCTTCAATGGCACCAAAGGTACGATCGTAGGCGTGGTGAAAAACTTTAATTTTAAATCGCTTCAGTATGCCATGGAGCCGCTGGTGCTAACGCTCAACCGCTATGGCGGTATTGTGATGTTGCGAACAAAACCCAATAGCATGGCTGCCACCATCAAGGCGATGGAAAAAATAAGTGCTGAACTAAACCCCGCTTACCCGTTCAGCTATGGTTTTCTCGATCGCGACCTGGATAACCTTTATCGCAGTGCGCAGCAAATGGGTCGCATCTTTAACCTCTTTGCCATCCTGGCCATCTTTATTTCCTGTTTGGGTTTATATGGCCTGTCGGCTTTTATGGCCGAGCAAAGAACGAGGGAGATCGGCGTGCGCAAGGTGTTAGGCGCCTCTGTGTTCAACATCGTATATTTATTGTCAGGAAATTTTGCGAAGCTGATACTCGTAGCTATCCTCGTCGCAATCCCGCTTTCCTGGTTTGCCATCGATAGCTGGCTGAATGGTTTTGCTTACCGGATCAATGTTGGCTGGATCGTTTTTGCGGGTGCCGCTATCGTTTCGATATTGATCGCCTGCCTTACGGTTAGCTATGAATCGATCAGGGCGGCCATCGCCAACCCGGTGAAGAGCCTGCGGATGGAATGATAACGGTAACCGATAAACGCAATTAAGACAATAAGAATTTATATAAACCGCAACTGATCCTTATGCTGAAGAATTATTTCAAGATCGCCTGGCGCTCGTTCCGGGCCAACAAGTGGGCAAGCTTTTTAAACATCACCGGTCTTTCGCTCGGAATGGCCGCAGCCTTGTTGATCCTGTTATGGGTGCAGAACGAACTGAATTTTGATAATTATCATCCCGCCGCCAGGCGGATATTTCATCTGGCCATTGGCCATAAAGCCGAACCGGCTAAATTTGGTGGTACGCCCTTTATGCTTGCCAACGCCGCTCAACAGGAAATACCGGGCATTGAAAAAACAGCAAGGGTAATGGTGGCCAACAATGGCAACACCAAGATATTGGGCATCAACAACAATTTTTATAAAGAGAAGAACCTGGTCTATGTCGACAAGAATTGGTTCAATATTTTTCAGTATGATTTTGTAGATGGCAATGCGAAGGTCTTCACCGAGAATCCTTACAGCATCATCATTACCGAACCGCTTGCAAAGAAATATTATGGCAGCAAGGATGCGGTGGGGCAACTCATTCATATCGACAGCAACAATTATCGCGTACAAGCCGTGGTAAAGGAGAACCCTTCCAATTCCAGTTTCCAGTTCAGCATTTTTCTACCGATGGAAACATTGAATGTAAAACCTGCGGATGCGAGCTCCTGGCTGTCTTTTAATTTTCAAACCTTTGTGCAGTTGAGGGATAGGACTGGTGCGGCGGCTGTCGAGCAGCAGTTGAACCGCATCCTTTTGCAACAGGAGCAGTTGCGCTCCATCTCCTTTGCAGACGGTAAAACAGACACCATTGCGGCGGCCCTTACATCATTGCCGGCGATGCATTTCAGTAGCAATATCACTGATCTACAGCTACAACACGGCGATAAAAATACCGTGACTATATTTTCCATCCTTGGATTGCTGTTGCTCACCATCGCCTGTATCAATTATGTAAATCTTTCCACTGCCAGGGCCAGCCTGCGCAGCAAGGAGGTAAGTGTAAAAAAGATGATGGGTGCAAGCCGGCAGGGACTTTTCGCGCAATTCATGACAGAGTCTTTGCTTACGGGCTTTATTGCTTTGATGATCACGCTGCTGATCGTAAAACTCAGCCTGCCCTGGTTCAACGGTTTTACCGAAAAGAATTTTGTGATCTCTGTCTTCAATCCCGGTACCTGGAAGATCGCTTTGTTTACATTGTTGATCACGGTAGTGCTTACCGGCGTATACCCGGCGCTGTTACTATCCTCCTTCAAACCGTTGAATGTATTGAAAGGTATCAGCATCCTGAAAGTAAAAAGCAATGGCTTGAGAAAGACACTGGTAGTATCGCAGTTTACCGTGGCCGTTGCGCTTACCATCTGCACCATTGTTATTTTGCAACAGCTTTATTTTATCAGGAACAACAACGAAGGGTACGACCGCAAGCAGATATTCTCGGTGTCGCTGCCTGCTTCCTGGAATGCCAATCGGAAAGAAGTGAAGAAAATCGATTTTGTTAACCTGGTAAAAAATGAACTCAGTGAGCAAACGGTCATCAGTAATGTAACGGTATCCAACGATGCCATTCAGAACCTGCGCATGTCCATGGGCGGCATTGCCGACTGGCAGGGTAAACAACCCAATGTGGACCCTTTGATCACGCCGCTTTCTGTTGACGCGGACTTCAGGGATATTTTCAAACTGGAACTGAAAGAGGGCAGGTGGTTTGAACAGGGTAGCCTGGCCGACAGGCACAACTATATTTTGAATGAGACGGCCGTTGCTGAGATGGGTTTGCAAAAGCCCGTGATCGGGCAATATTTCGCCGTGTTTGGCGACACCGGTCGTGTGATCGGTGTAGTGAAAGACTTTCATTTCCGGGATTATCATAACAAGATCAATTCATCCGTGTTGATGAATAACCCGGATATGAAGGGCACTTTTTTTATCCAGGCAACGCCTGCCAATATGAAACGTGCATTGGCCGCAACAGAAGCCACCTGGAGAAAATTATTTCCACAAGCACCCTTTGAATACAGTTTTATGGACGAGGCTTTTGCCCAGATGTACCAGTCTGACTTAAAGACCTCCAAATTGGTTGGATTGTTTTCAGGCGTAGCTATCTTTATTTCCTGTCTCGGGCTTTTCGGTCTCGTGTCTTTTATCGCGGAGCAACGAACCAAAGAGATCGGTATACGCAAAGTGCTGGGCGCTACGGTTGCCAACATCACTTTGTTGTTATCAAAAGACTTTGTACAACTGGTCATCCTGGCGATCCTGATCGCTTCCCCGATCGCCTGGTGGGCCGTCAGCAAATGGCTGGAAGCATTTGTGTACCGCATCAACATAAGCGCCTGGATCTTTGTGCTGGCGGGTATTGGCGCCATTGGCATCGCTCTGCTAACAGTGTGTTTCCGGGCTATCAGGGCTGCTATTGCCAATCCTGTAAAAAGTTTGCGAACCGAGTAACCTTTTGCGATCCTGTTCGTATCAGCGCAATCAAAGTATGATGAACATTGTAGGCTATTGAATTTTAAACCATCTATAAATAATATCTATCACTGAAAAAGTAACAATCATGAAAAAAACAATTTTGGCTCTCTTAATAAGCTGCGCCGTGGGCAGCGTGCTGGCGCAAAACGATGACCGGCAAACTCCTTATCTAACCAAATCCTTACCGGGCGAATCTGTAAAGCAGGTAGATGTGGAAACCTCCGGCGGAAATATTTCGGTGGAAAGCGTCGCTGCCGGACAAACAAGGGTAGAGGTTTTTATCTGGGGTAACAATGGCAGAAAAAATGCGCTTTCAAAAGACGAGATACAAAGAAGGCTGGATGAATATTATGACCTGAAGATCGATGTAAGTGGCGATAAATTAACCGCCAGCGCAAAGCCCAAAAAGAATAACATGAACTGGAAAGAAGGCCTGTCGATCTCTTTCAAAGTTTTTGCTACAAAAAATGTTTCCACCCATTTGACCACTTCCGGCGGCAACATCAACCTGCAGGCGGTGCAGGGCACGCATAAGATCACCACCAGCGGCGGCAACCTTACCATCGATGATGTAAAGGGTAAATTACGCGGCACTACATCAGGTGGTAACATACATGTAAAAGAAGCCAATGACGATATCGATCTAACTACCAGCGGCGGCAATATCGACGCGGAAAATTGCACGGGTTCTATCAGGCTGGTTACCTCCGGTGGTTCATTGCACCTCGAAAACCTGGATGGCAATGTGGAAGCCACTACCAGCGGCGGCAATGTGCATGCAAATGTGGTGAAGGGCGATCTTGAAGCCAATACTTCCGGTGGCAACATCGATCTGAAAGGTCTTGCCTGCAACCTGGCAACTGCTACCAGCGGTGGCGATATCCGCGTGGCGGTAACCACACCCGGCAAGTTTATCAAGGTAAAAAATTCAGGCGGTAAAATTGAACTGGAATTACCTGCCGGTAAAGGATACGACCTGGATGTATCCGGCGATAAAGTAAAGGCTGATAACCTCGGTAATTTCAACGGCAAGGTGACCGATGATGAAATTGATGGCAAGGCAAATGGCGGCGGTACGCAGGTTACAGCGAATGCAAGCAGTGGCAGGGTGCTACTTACCTTTAAGTAGAAATCTTCCTGCAAAACAGGGTATTAACCGTTCAACATATCTTTTAAAAAATATAGTGAAATAGCAATATTTTCAGGCAAGCCTGGCAAAATATTTATCGTGGCCAGGCAGGCATTTCCCTGGTTAATTGCTGTAACAACCTTATTCAGCAACAAAACCTCCCTGCGCAATTGCGTTGGCGAGGTTTTGTTGGTTTTTGCAGGTTAAATTGGATAGATATATTGAATCGTAAAACCCTCCGTCATGATAAAAAATTATTTCAAACTTGCACTGCGTAACCTTGCCCGCCGCAGGGCCTATTCATTGCTGAATATCCTTGGACTGGCGATCGGCATTACCTGCTGCCTGCTCATCTTTCAATACGTGGCTTTTGAAAGAAGCTACGACCAGTTTGAAGAAAATGCGGGCAATATCGTGCGGCTACGCCTTGATAGTTACCGGCAGGGAAAACTGGCCTGGAAATCGGCTACTTCTTACCCGGCCTTTGGTCCAACAATGAAAGCAGATTTCCCGGAAGTGGAGAATTTTTGCCGCCTGCATGATGCGGAACTTGTTTTGTCGAATGAAAACAGGCAGGTAAAATTCAAGGAGGAAAAAGGCTATTATGCGGACCCGGCCGTCTTATCCATGTTCAATATTCATTTAATAACTGGCAATGCCGAAAGCGCTCTGGACGGACCGGATAAAATTGTATTATCACAAAGCACGGCACAAAAATATTTTGGGGATGAACCGGCCCTTGGTAAAAAGTTGGCTTTTCGCGATCCCCAATTTTCCCGCAATTTTGAGGTCACCGGTGTATTTAAAGATTTCCCCGCCAACTCGCACCTGGTGATTAACCATCTTGCCTCTTATGCAACGCTGGCAAGCATTGTTCGGCAATCAGGCGACACCGCCAACTCTACGGAAACCAGTTTTGGATGGTATGATTTTTATACTTACCTGCAATTAAAAAAAGGAACGGATCTTAAAAAACTCGAATCAAAACTGCCGGCTTATTGCGACCGTTACATGAATAATGCGGAATGGGCAAAAACCAATAAGGTAGTCACAGAGTTGCACCTGATCCCGCTTTCAGATATTCATCTCTATTCCAATTTTAACCAGGAAGCAGAAGCCAATGGCAACGGGCAATCCGTATCCTTCCTGTTCATGATCGCTTTTTTTATCATTTGCATTGCCTGGGTTAATTATATCAACCTGGCTACTGCCCGCTCGATGGAGCGGGCCAGGGAAGTGGGTGTAAGAAAAGTATTGGGAGCACTCCGGCGAAGCCTGGTTGGACAGTTCCTGGTGGAAAGCATTTTATTGAACCTGGTTGCGTTTATACTGGCGGTTGGTATAGCCTTTCTTTTAACGCCCTGGTTTAACCAACTAACCGGTCATGCCGGTTCTGTTTTTCACCTGCCTGCTCATTACTGGATGGGTTTCGCAGGTATGTTTATTTTGGGCAGTTTATTGTCGGGTCTTTACCCGGCCTTTGTGCTGTCTGGGTTTCAGCCGGTCTATGTGCTGAAAGGATTATTTAAAAGTACTACCGGCGGTATACTCTTGCGCAAGGGTTTGATCATCGGCCAGTTTGCCATTTCAGTCATATTGATCGCCGGAACCATTATCGTGTTTCAGCAGGTAAGTTTTATGCGCCAACAAAAACTGGGCGCCGATATCAATCAAACACTGGTGCTGGATGGCGCCAATTCTATTTCGGATTCGCTTTACCAGAATTCTTTTCAGCCTTTTAAAAACGATCTGTTGAAGATCGGGGATATTAAAAATGTTTCCACTTCATCCGGCGTAATGGGAAAGGAAATTTACTGGACCAATGGCGGTCGCAGGTTAGGCGACAATAACAAAGGGGCAGTCACGCTTTATAACCTTGGTATCGATTATGATTTTATACCTTCTTTCGGACTGTCGTTAAAGGCTGGCCGCAATTTTTCAAAAGAATATAAAACGGATGAGCGTGCCGTTTTGTTGAATGAAAATGCCGCGGCCCTGCTGGGATTTAAAGATGCCAGTGAAGCGGTCAACGAAAATATTGTTTCGGCGGGCGATACGGTAAAAGTATTGGGTATCGTGGCCAACTATCACCATGAAGGATTGCAGAAAGTCATTGAGCCGATGTTGTTCCGGCTGGCGCCGAATAACAGGAACGCCTACTCGATAAAGATTGCTACCACCAATATTCCTTCCACCATTGCCGGGATAGAAAAGATATGGAACCAACATTTCCCGGCTGATCCTTTCAATTATTTTTTCCTGGATGAAGTGTTTGATCAGCAATACAAGGCAGACCGGCAGTTTGGCCAGGTTTTCGGGCTATTCGCCTTTCTGGCAATATTGATCGCCTGCTTTGGTCTATTGGGTTTATCGGCCTTCAATGTGTTACAACGTACCCGCGAGATCGGCATCCGCAAGATGCTCGGCGCTTCCGTGCAAAACCTCTTGTTTATCCTGTCGAAAGATTTCCTGCAATTGGTATTGTTGTCATTTTTACTGGCCATTCCGGTTAGCTGGTGGGTGATGTACAACTGGCTGCAGGACTTTGCCTACCGAATCGATATACAATGGTGGGTATTCCTGCTTGCAGGCATTATAGCTATTTTTATTGCATTGTTTACGATCAGTTTCCAGGCCATCCGGGCGGCGGTTGCAAACCCGGTGAAAAGTCTTAGGTCTGAATAATTGCAGCTGTTTGCAGACGGATAACTTGTTAAATTACCAATTTTCAGCGTAGAATCTAAGGTAAGAACGAATGATCGGCCAGTTAAAAATAATCAATACATGTACAATTTCCTGAAGACTGCATTCCGGAACCTATGGCAAAGCAGGCTGTATTCGGTGATCAATATCATCGGCGTGGCCACCTGTATCACCTGCACCTTGCTGGCGGTATTGTACTGGAAAGATGAGCGCAGCTTTGATAATTTCCATCTTAATAATCCCAATATTTACCGGGTAACCACTTCAATGATTGGCACCAGGGGCGGCAGTGCGGAGGAACTGGGTGGCACGGGGCAGGTGCAGGGCCCCGCTTTTAAAGAAGGTGTTCCACAGGTAGTGCGTTATACACGTGTACTTGGTGGCGATATATTCTCGGATGTGGCTTCTGAAAACAAGTCATTGCGATTGCAGCCCTTGTTTGTAGAACCTGCATTTTTGGATGTTTTTAGTTTCCCTTTATTGCGCGGCAATCCCGCGACGGCATTGAACGATCTTAATTCGGTGATACTAACGGAAAGCACGGCCCGGAAATTTTTTAACAGCATTGATGTGATCGGCCGGCGGTTGCGGTTGGATGCGGATCCATCCTTCGATAAATTAGGAAAACCGATGCAGGTGACCGGTGTGATGGCCGATCCGCCCAAAAATTCTTCGCTTACGTTTGATGCACTTTTTGCTTTCAGCTTTATGCAACTTTCTTTTGAAGACAATGCCTGGCTGAATGCCTATCTCGGCACTTTCGTACAGCTTCAACCCGGTTCGGATACCAAAAAGGTAACCGCTCAATTTGATAAGATATTTGCGGCGCATGCGCAGGAACAGTTGAAAGAAAATTTCAGGATCTATGGTTTTGATCCGTCCATTCATTATGGGTTGCAGCCTGTTACGGATATCCATTTAAATCCGCTCGCGCGGGGAAATGGCAATGCCGAAGGCGGCGTAATCAATGGAAGTAATCCTGTCTATTCCTATATCTTCCTGGGCATCGCTTTGTTTATATTGTTGATGGCGGCTATTAATTTTATCAATATCAGTATCGCCAGTTCTTTCAGGCGATCGAAGGAAGTAGGCATAAGAAAAATTGCAGGTAGCAGCAGGACGCGGCTCGTTTTTCAATTCATCAGCGAATCGGCCATATTGTGTGTGATCGCCTTTGCTATCTCGATCATCCTGGCCAATGCAACCCTGCCAATTTTTAACAGCGTTACCGGTAAACACCTGGTTTTATCCGAATCATTCGACTGGCGATTGCTATCTTATTTTTTAATGGTGCTGGTGCTGATCATCCTGTTATCCGGTCTGTATCCCGCATCCATCTTATCCAACTTCAAACCTTCGGAAGTTTTGTATGGCAGGCAAAAGCTGAGCGGCAACAACCTGTTTGGCCGTGCATTGGTGGTAACCCAATTTGCGCTGGCCCTGTTCCTGCTTATTTCCACGATCGTTTATTACCAGCAGATGGATTTTGTACGCACCAGCGATTTGGGCTACAATCCAAACCAGGTGATACGTACGGCGGTATCCGGTGACCGCGATTACAAAGCGGTAACTAATTTACTGAAAAATGAACTGGCGAAAGAACCTTCGATCAGGGCCCTGTCGTTTGGAAATGACGGCAACCCCGAAGACATTGAAGTGGGCGGCCAGTACACGAAGGCCCAATACAAAATTATCGATGAGCATTTTTTGGAAGCGATGGAAATACCGGTGAAGTTGGGGCGTAATGTGTCCACTTTTGCAAATGACCCGAATAGTGTATTGGTAAACGAGGCGTTTGTAAAAACGCTGGCGCTGCAGGATCCGATCGGCAAGAAGGTCTGGATCAACCGGCATTATGACAGCGCTTTTAAAGTGATCGTTGGCGTGGTAAAAGATTTTCATTTTAATTCCCTTCGCGAACCCATCCGCCCCATGGTGATGTATACCCGTGAGGAACCCGATGGCGGCATGTGGGTGAAATTTGAAAAACAGCGACAGGCGGAGGCGATGGCGGCATTGCAACGCATTTATAAGGCAGCCATGCCCACAGCCGTGTACGAATATCATTTCATGGATGAACTGAATGCCCGGCAATATGTGCAGGAAGAACGCTGGAAACAGGTGATCAGTGTAGCCACCGTTATTTCATTTATTATTTGCTGCCTTGGTCTTTTTGGATTGGCGCATTTATCTGCCGGGCAACGCATGCGGGAGATCGGTATCCGGAAAGTATTGGGTGCTTCGGTAAACCAGGTGATCGCACTCTTATCGGTCGATTTTCTAAAACTGATCGGGATCGCCTTTTTGATTGCTGTGCCCGCGGCCTGGATCATGCTCGAAAGCTGGTTGCGGGATTTCGCCTACCGGATCCATCTTACCCCATTTATTTTTATAGCGGCCGGTGTTTTAACCGTGGTAGTGGCTTTTGCAGCGACAGGCTTCCAGGCTATTAAGGCTGCCATTGCTAACCCGGTGAAGAGTTTGCGAACTGAGTAGGAGGTTCTGATAGTTTACTAAATTTTGATCTGACATTAGAATACGCAGTGGTAGAATGCCGTGGGAAAAGATATGCATGTTTTGTGTAGTTAGCTCCGCAGGAGCGGCATATCTAAGCACAGGTGTTTTAACCGTGGTGGCAGCTTTTGCCGCGACAAGTTTCCAGGCCATCAAGGCTGCTATTACCAACCGGTGAATAGTTTGCGCACGGAGTAGGTTACAGATAATTTACAAGGATTTGATTTGCCAGTAGGGTACGCAGTGGTTGAATGCAGTGGAAAAAGATATGCATGTTTCGTGTAGTTAGCTCCGTAGGAGCGGCATATCTAAGCACAGGGAGAAGCCCTGTGACTAAATACGCATTGGATATATCCCTGTAAGGTCGAAATAAATATCAAAACCGTTGAGAATATTGAGAGGCTTCACCCTGTGCTAAAATATTGACGCCCTTTCAGGCTTTGCTCACTATTGCTTTTTTCCTTTCACAGGGCTTCACACTGTGCTAAAATATTGACGCCCTTTGAGGGCTTTGCTCTCTATTGCTTTTTTCTTTTCACAGGGCTTCACCCTGTGCTAAAATATTGACGCCCTTTCAGGGCTTTGCTCACTATTGCCTTTTTCTTTTCACGGGGCTTCACCCTGTGCTAAAATATTGGCGCCCTTTCAGGGCTTTGCTCACTATTGCCTTTTTCTTTTCACAGGGCTTCAGCCTGTGCTAAAATATTGGCGGTCTTTCAGGGCTTTGCTCTCTATTGCTTTTTTCTTTTCACGGGGCTTCAGCCTGTGCTAAAATACTGAGGGCCTTTGAGGGCTTATTTACTGCCGCCTCTTTACATATTGCTCCAATAACAGCGCGAAGGCTAATATCATTAAGATAAGAAATTTGGTGAACATTTTAAGCACGTTAGCTTCGAAGAAGCGGCATCTGATATGCTTTACCAAAATATTTCCTCCGAGGCGTAACTTAATGAAATTACCCGCTGGGGTAATTTTCACTTCTGTGATTTTCTACAAATAGGATCTGCCGCTGCATAATTAAACCACCATCGGCTAAAGACCAATGGATTTGAATTACAGGCTTAAGCCTGCTAAAGAAAAATAAATAAAAAAGAACTAAGCGATATTTATCCCATTTTTCGAAAGAAATACTTACTAAAGTCTTCGCCTAAAGGCGAGGGATTTAAACCCAGTATGAGACATTAAATTTCGAGACTTAAATTAATGACATCACGCCACGGCGTGTTCCACATGGATCCTTATCGCCGCAGGTGAACGACCGTTTCGCCTGTCCGATAGTGTACAATGACTGTTCGTTTTCGTACACCTTTCACTTTTTTATCTTCTGGAACCCTTGCTGTGCGGGGCTTTTCGCTTTGGCATAGTCATTGACGAATTTCTGCGTCAACCGCAATACAGAACCCGCCCAGGGTTCAGATCGTCAAATCAACGCCATGATAAAAAACTATCTGAAAATCGCCTTTCGCAATATTATCCGGCACAAAGGATACTCCGCCATCAATATAACCGGACTGGCCATCGGCATTGCCGCCTGCCTGCTGCTCTTTTTAGTGATCCGGTACGAAATGAGCTATGATAAATTTCAACCGAAATACAATGAAATATACCGGGTAGTCACGCAAGACAAATACGCCGAAGGCACTACCTATAACCCCGGTGTACCGGTACCTGCGTTGGAAGCACTCAAGGTAGCTATGCCGGATGTTCAATTTGCGGGGATCCAATCCATTTACCACGGGCAGGTAACCGTGGGCAATGGAACCAATGCAGCCACCGATAAAAAATTCATTGAAACCTCGGGTATGTACTTTTGTGAGCCCGAATTCTTTTCCGTGTTCAACTTTTCCTGGCTCTCGGGTTCGGCCGCCGTTTTACGTGAACCTAATACCGTAGTGCTTTCAAAAAAAGTGGCCGAAAAATATTTCGACAACTGGCAGCAGGCGCTGAACCAGTTTATCCGTCTCGACAATGCCATTACTTTAAAAGTGTCCGGCATTGTGGAAGATGCGCCTGCCAATACCGATTTTCCTGTAGGTATTTTGGTGTCTTTTGAAACATTGAAACAGCATGGCGATGCCTACAATTATGGCGCTGCGAACTGGGGTAGCACGTCCAGCAATTTCCAGGTATATGCCCTGCTGCAGCCAAAGGTAAAAGCGGCCAATATCGATCAGCAATTGCTGGCTTTTAGCAAGGAGCATTACGAGGAGCAGGGTACCACTTCCAAAAAATCACATTTTTTGCAACCTTTAGGCGAGCTGCATTTTGACAACCGTTTCGATATATTCGGCGATCATGTCACGAGCAAGGCCACGCTGTGGACACTCAGCCTGATTGGTATTTTTATTATCGTCATGGCCTGTATCAACTTTGTAAATCTCTCTACCGCACAGGCTGTTGGCCGCTCAAAAGAGATCGGTATCCGTAAGGTGCTCGGAAGCCGTCGCGGACAATTATTTTTGCAGGTAATGGGAGAAACCGGTCTGCTGGTATTTGTCTCCGGTCTGTTGGCAATTGCGGTGGCCTGGCTCTGCCTGCCGTTTATCAAACATATTGCTTCTATCCCGGAAAAACTGAATTTATTAAATGGGCAAAGCATCGGGTTTGCGCTGGCGATCATAGTGGTGGTCACTTTATTTTCCGGATTGTATCCTTCTTTGATATTGTCTGGTTTCAGGCCCGCGCCGGCGCTTAAGAATAAGATCACATCGGCCTCTGTCGGGGGTATCTCCCTGCGCCGCGGGTTGGTGGTGATGCAGTTTACTATTTCTCAAGTATTGATCATCGGCACCATCGTAGCCATCAGCCAGATGAATTTTGTACGCAATGCCGATCTTGGTTTTAATAAAGAAGGTGTATTGCTTTTAGCTGCCAATGCAGACAGCAATGTGATCGCCAAACAGGCGGCTTTCAAACAAAGATTATTGCAACTGCCGGGTATAAATTCGGTAAGTTTTAATACCGATGCGCCTTCTTCCGATAATAACTGGAGCACCAATTTTGCCTACGATCACCGGCCGGATGAAAAATACCAACTGGCCATGAAATTTGCGGACGAGGATTATTTTAAAACCTTTGGTCTGCAAATGCTGGCGGGCAGGGTATATGATAAAAGCGATACCATCAAAGAGATCGTGGTGAATGAGACCGTGGTGCATAAGCTTGGCGTTAAAAATCCGGCGGAAGTGCTTGGTAAAGTTTTACGCACGGGTGCGGGTGACTGGAAAACGATTGTAGGTGTTGTAAAAGATTTCAAGACCAGTTCTTTAAAGAAAAATATCAGTCCGCTGATGCTCGCACAGTTCAGCCAGTTTTATTCCAATACCGCGATCAAAGTGCGTTCTACCAACATCAACAATACGCAGGCAGCTGTACAAAAGGCCTGGAACGAATTCTACCCGGAGTATGCTTATACCAGCAAATTCATGCAGGATGATATCGATCGTTTTTACCAGCAGGAAAACCAGTTATCGCTGTTGTATAAAATTTTTGCCGGGCTGGCGATCTTTATTTCCGCACTGGGTTTATTCGGCCTGGTATCATTTATGGCGGTGCAAAAAACAAAAGAAGTGGGCATCCGCAAAGTGCTTGGCGCTTCGGTGGCCAATATCGTTTTTTTATTCTCCAAAGAATTTACCATCCTGATCGGCATGGCTTGCCTGATCGCCATTCCCATCGGTTATTATATGATGAGCCAGTGGTTGCAGGATTTTGTTTATAAAATACACATGGGTGTTTGGATATTTGCCATCGCCATTATTTTGTCGCTGGTGATCGCCTGGATAACAGTTGGCTACAAAGCAGTAAGGGCAGCCCTTGTAAACCCTGTGAAGAGCCTGAGATCTGAATAAACAACTAAATTCGTTAAACAACTCACCAAGGCTGAAGATTCCGTATGATAAAAAATTATTTTAAAACTGCCTGGCGGAACATAGTGCGGCACCGCTTTTTTTCCATCGTTAACATCACCGGGCTTTTTGCAGGCATCACCTTCGCGTTGCTGATCGGTGGTTATGTTTGGGGTGAAATGCAGGTAAACCAAAACCTGCGGCATGCCGACCGGCAATACTTCATGACCAGCGAGTGGAAGGATCCCAACATGGGCGGGTACATCACCTCGGTGGGCCCTTTATCAAAGCGCCTGAAGGAAGATTATCCCAGCCTGGTAGCCAATTACTACCGGTGGGATGGTATTACTTCCATTATCACCAAAGGAGATAAACATTTCCGCGAGGGTGTTCAATTGGGCGACAGTACTTTGCTCGCCATGTATGGCTTTGGTCTTGCGCAGGGCAATGCAGCAACAGCTTTGAGCGATCCGTATTCGGTGGTGATATCGAAAGACATCGCTAAAAAATATTTTGGTACAACCAATGTTGTCGGCGAAACACTTACCATACAAAGTTTTTCCGGCGGCCAGCACGATTTCCTGGTCACGGGTGTATTGCAGGATATCCGCGAAAATTCTGTTACCAAATTGAATGATGCCAACCAGAACGGCATCTTTATTCCCGCCAGCGCTTATGCTTATTTTGGTCGCACCAGTTTTGATGACTGGAACAATATCAACCTGCCTTCTTATATCGAACTCCAACCTGGCGTACAGGCAAAGGCTTTGGAGTTACCGATCAGCCGGTTAATGCAGGCCAACGCACCGGATTTTATAAAGCAAAACCTGCAGGTAAAACCGGTGGCGCTGAAAGACTATTATCAAAAAACAAACCCGGTAGTGAAGCGGATGTTGTACACGCTTACGCTCGTAGGCTTGTTTATTTTGCTAATGGCCATGATCAACTTTATCAATATCTCCGTAAGCAGTTCTGCCAACCGCATGCGGGAGATCGGCGTACGCAAAGTATTGGGCGGGTCGAAAATCCAGCTTATTATCCAGTTCCTTACCGAGTCGGTCATATTGGTATTGATCGCTACCACACTGGCTTTGATCGCTCTTTCCAGCACATTGGGATCCTAAGCTTAGAATTCCACGTGGACAAGTTGT